>Ga0325403_1000533_pt1 | contig 27321 bp, 8 predicted proteins | sample PopdelMetagenome_19_FD_205665 | JGI IMG/M metagenome (GOLD analysis project Ga0325403, IMG submission 205665) | Populus deltoides microbial communities from Bellville, Georgia, United States - Xylem-PdKOR-R4 | ecosystem: Host-associated > Plants > Phyllosphere > Stem > Wood/Secondary xylem... | reverse complement strand
ATACCTTAGAGTGCTAACTCTTTTCTTTTATGTTTTAGGTGTTTACATATTGTATTTTTCTCACCTTTCTCTTAGGATATAAGAGGTATAGCATTCTATTTATAAGGAACCGTAAAAACTCTATAAATAGCAAAATATCAACTTTCTTCTTAAATAATATTAATCAATCAAGTCCCTACTTGATTTTTCTAGGTCTAGAATTGTAATATCTTGTATTAATTATATTCTAGTTCTCAATTTCTAAAATTAATTTACAATCAAATCACACTTGATTAATCATCTCATTTTAATTTTTGACCAATGGTTCTTATGTGTGTGACCCATCAGGTTCCCTAATAAGTTGGCCCAAATATAAATTATAATCTTAAATAAAATAGGATTAAACAAATTAATGTATTATCAATTCAACGATTGATTAATTTATATTTGAAGATCAAATATAATATATAGTAATATGTCATGATCTTTCAAATATTAGAAAAGTCAATAGTAGTTTAACTTAACCTTTTAGTGATTAATTTTTCATTGTAATTATTATCCCTTCATCATAAATATTCTGGTTTAAACATTATAACATGGAGTGTGTCTACTTTGTTAAATCATTTTAATTCTCAACATTATAGTCATTGATTCTTTAAATAAGATTTTGAAACTCTTTTCAAAACTCATTCCATTCCATTTGGCTAAGGATTCCACAATCAATGCTATTTAAGAACAGATGAAATATTTTTCTTAATTTATCTAGGGTGATGAATCCTCTCTTGATTACTCAAATACATTTATACCCAATATTTGTTCATATGTTACCCTTGATTAAGACAACATGTGGTCAGGATAAAACATAATACTTTTTTATAAGATAACTTGGTGATCTCAAGTTTTAGATCACTTACACAATTATCACGAGTCTTTCCATGGACATAAGTGATATTTCCATATGGAATTCTCTTACAGATCTATTTAATGTACATGTCATCTGACAAGCACATACATATTAGTTTCAGGAATCCCTCATATCTCAGTTTATGAAATCAACTGCTTCCTTTCATAAAGAAATGAACATAATATGTACCGATATCAATAGCTCTAATTAATATTCAGTTTTAATAGAACATTGACCATGAATATTTAGGAATAATATTTTGATGCAGTAAGAATCTTATAATTACAATAATTTATAATTTTCTTTGCAAAGTATTTTTGTCTCATGAACCTTATACTTACCCTAGACTCATTAATTAAACATTAGATTCATTAATCAAATATAAATGAATGTTAATAATAATAAAAATTCATTCTACATAAATAAAATCAATGTTATATATAACCAACTGAATAACTACATAACATATTCCCTTAGAGTTATAATACTTGAAGCAGATCTATCTAACTTGATTTTTGTTTTGGATCGAACCTGAATTTGAGTATCATCTTCTGCCATTTTCTACACCTACAGCTTTATCCATGTATGGCCAAATTAATAATCAATCAAAATTGTTATTCTTAATTGGCGGGGCCTTCGAAATTTTGAGTAAACAACACCGAGCACGATTCCTACAGAAAAATCTAACAAATAGCACTGTATCTTCTTCCAAGCCAAGATTGACTTAATTGCAAGTGGATTTAATTCCAAGGTTAGGTTCTTACAGATTTTTTTTTTAAAATTTTGATGTGGATTGTTTGTTTTTAACCAAACTAGAAAAATGGGCTTAATTTTCGTGTTCGTGATAAGTGGATGCCACTTGAATATCGAATCCACAATAAAGCTCCTGTTAGGAGAGGGTGGTTTTGAGTTCCGGGTCTTAACTATGCAGCCATGGAAGTTTTTCTTGTTTTCAAAAAGAAGACAGATAAGCCAGATCCTACGGTCATCATCTCCAGCTTATTTATGCCTGGCTTCCCAGATCCCAAAACTGAAAAATCATAAATATATATTAAACAAACAAGCTGCTGTTCTTTAAACCCTTCGAAAAGTCCAAGTCAAAGAGTGTTTTGCTACCTGATCAGTGCCAACATACTCCAATACAAACAGCAGTCTGTTTTCCTGAAACTAACAGTCTGTTTCTATTACATAATTATCATGATCCAATACAAACAACACTGTTCAGGTTACACATAATAGCAATGATTAGCATGGCATTTACCTAATAAAGAATCCAATCACACTAATAATGCCTCTAACTGCTGATTTCCTATTTCTCCCTAAAAAAAGCTACCTTCTGATTTAAAGAGATGTCACCTCAACATAGTACGATTTAGTCGGTACTGACCCACCATCTTCTGTGTATGATTTATATATAATGATGTATGGAATACGTAAGGTATGGAATACATAAGGTAAACTAAAGCAGTTAAGAGCAATGTCAAGCTGAGTGCAAAGCATAGCTCGTGAGAGCTGAAGTCATATTGGAGACATCAAGATCTACATGTCACCACTGTCAAAATGCCAAGATTCAGGAGATGTGGTATCAGAGGTTGGGATTCTATACCAATTTTCAAAGCAACCTAGATTATTTACATTTGGAAACTACTAACTTAACTAACCTCGACGGATCTTCAAATTCAAGTTTGCCAACCCTAACCTAGACTGATCATGTGAAGTTGTACTCAGCCCATGAAATTATCAGCTTCTTTGCCACAAAATCTTGTGATGCCTCCCACCTACCTGAACCTACCAGACCACTGATGTTTCCCTTCCCAAGAAGGGATAGATAGCTGTCTCACTCGCAAATCACAGGTCATAAAAAGTGGCTTCTGGATGGACTCTCTTGGAGAACACACTTCCAACCCCTTTGATAATCTGTAAACAAGACAGGCAAGGAGCTGAAGACGGATATTGTTTGCTCTCATTCTGGCGTAAGCCCAAGGCAAAGAACTGTCTTTCAATGTTTTCTTTTATCTTTTTCTTTTTCTTTTTCGTCTCTCTCAGTATTTTCACCATCTATCAGTTAATAGATTGACTGAATCCAGATAGAACTATGATATCAACAAATTCTAGGCAAAAGAATGATCAATAACCAATGGCTAAAATAAATTCCAAACACATAAATACGCTATCATTGTAAGCATGCTAATAATAAAGATGTTCCTGTTCCAACATGTTTACAGTTTAATCGGTTATTCAATAATCAATTTCTAGATAAATTAGACAACATTGGAAATATTGTAAACCAAAGAAAGAAATATAAGTAAACTCTTTTGTCTAAGATCTGTAAAAGAATCCAGAAAATACAAGTAAAAAATATTATCAAAGTAGACTGTTGTAGAAGAAACACATGCAAGCGGTGCTAGGTCAACTACCTATCAAGTAAAAACCAAAATCAGGGGAACGAGAGAGAACTAAACACAATATGGCATGCATGATTTCATTTGCACTCTAGAAATCAGCGCACAGCATAAATTGATATAACCATACTCCCAGTAAGAAACCACCGGGCACCTGAATAAATGGCCTAGCTAGAAAATGTTGATTTATTTTAACTTTTACTAGAACGGCAGATGTTAATGTTTACTAGAACTGCAATAAAAGCATTAGACAAAAGAAATTTTAAATTCTACTGAATCTAAAACATAGAAAAAGATTCTATTACATGTGGTAGAGGTAAGATCAAACTTCATACAATTAAGAATACAAAACATGTTATTTTCCTCGCCCTCCTATCCGCCAGCTGAATTATACACCTCTTACAGTTCAAGGGCATCAGATACAAATGGAATAAAATGAAAAGGCCAAGAATAGAAACAAAACAATAATGAAAATCTGCAATTTGACGATCAAGAGTGAAAACCATGTTTTATGAACTGAGTCCCCTGTTTGATGTGTGAATTTGTTGCGCTGGAATTTCTGCTTTGCAAACCGCTATAACCTCAGCAAAGACGGAGAAGAAGAGCTTCAATCAGTCATGGTGTAAGCATGCCACTTAATTAAACTCAGCAGCAATATCAATGCAAGATGAAATAAGAAAAGCACAATTTGCAGTGTGAAATTATCAAAACCCGCCTTAGAAGTAACTCCTCAATCTTATCACAGCCAAACAGCCCCCCTCCTCTCAACATGATACTGAAGATGATTCTCAAACTTACCCTACATAAAGGTCATGTTGTGTTTCATGTTAGGTGATTCAGGTTTTCACATAGTCTATGCCATTGCGCTTCCTTTTGTTTGACTTTGAAAAGAAGCAAATTTGAGCCCAACTCTTTTTCTGCTTTACAGGTTGGGCTTTGATGTCCCTCTTTTCAACAAGTTCGGCCATGTATTGCACAACAGCCTGAGACAACACAGATCAGATAGAGAAGACGAGTTTCAATCAGTCATAGTGTAGGCAAATTAGGCCTTTACATAGAGATCGGATCCTATGTAACAACCAAATGCAAGAGTACACATACCTGGGCACCCTTTTCAGCTATATGTCTTGGTGGTACTTCCAAAGGATTTCCTTCTACACGTAAGATACGAAGTCGTGTTAGCATCCTAAAAGAGCCTGGAAGGACACGTATCTGGTTATTGCTAATATCCAGCTCTTCAAGATTCTCAAGGTTCCCGATAGACCTTGGTAGGGATTGCATATCAGCAAAATTGTTTCCTATATTCATCTTGATGAGTGATATAGCAAAACACAAGCTCTCAGGCACTGACTCAAGCTCATTGAAACTTACATCTAGCTCCTTCAAGCTTAATAGAGATGACATTGTTGTAGGCAACTGTTTGATGTTATTGTACCGAACAGATAGAACCTCCAAAGTCTCTATCTTTCCAACAGCTTCTGGCAGTGCCTTGAGTCTGTTATAGTCTGCACGAAGCTCCTTTAGTGACAAACATTTGCCAATAGTATATGGGATTTCTTCAATATCATTGGTCTCCACATTTAAATTTTTCAGACTAACAAGTGAACCTATCGTATCAGGGAGCGAAGAGAGCCGATTTGAGCTCAGATCAAGCTCCTGAAGTCGTACCAATCTGCCAAAAGTAGCAGGCAGGGACGATAACTGGTTACCCCTCACATCCAGAACAACCAAACTAAGAAGATCCCCAATAGATCCTGGGAGTTCACCAATTCTATTGGCATGCAAATCCAACTTCGTCAATGATGACAAACCTCCAATAGTGTCTGGCAACGCCACAATCCTATTATCAGACAAGTCTAGCGTAACCAAACTCGACAGCTTGCCTATCGAATCCGGTAGCCAATCTACTTGATCCATCAACTTGTTTTGGAGATTAAGCTCCCGTGTTCCTTTTTTAGCAGAAACTTCAATTAAACTCGCAAGCTTAATTAGACTCAACTTCTCACCATCTTGACCTACACAATTAGCAATACAAAATCAACCTTTACATCACAAACATTACGCACCTAGAAATTATCACAAAAAAAAAGCAATTCAAACAAAACTACCTGTTAGCAATTACTAGTTGGAAACTAAAATAAGCATAACCCGTTAAAGAATGAACACAAAACGACAAGAAATCAAAGCTTACTTGAACTGATTGAACTAGCTTTTAAAGTAGAGTCCGCAATATGCGGCGTAGAAGAGACACCAATACCATCGGAATAAAACGAAGATTTCGTTTTCTTCACATAACTATCATCCCTAGTAAACAATTCAGCACTCCTCGTCGGCTCTTTCTCTGCATAATACAATCCAGACGATGTAGCCATGGATGATCCATCAATGGAAAAGGAACCCGCAGCAGCGCTCCCTTTAAAAGAACTGCTGCCCCCATTCGTATAATTCGAAGAAAAGTCAAACCCAGAAACAGAAGGGGGAGAAGAAGAAGAAGAAGGCGAAGAAAGACATTTGGAAGCTCTTTGAATAAATTCATCGAACAGGTTATGAACATTTTCAAGATCAAGCAATTTTAATGCCTCCCTCTTTTGGTCTCTGCTTTGAAAGAACGTCAACTGCTTTTGCATTTCTTGCAAGATCATGAACAACTCTTGAGGAAAATCAGGGCTCTTTGTCTGCTTCGAAATCGCTTCCAGTTTCGCTTGTTCTTCTTTGTCGACATTCCGAATCAATGTCTTTGAAGCTTCTACTTCTTCGATCCCTGGTCTTGTCGGTAAAGATCTATGAATTCTCATAATTCCCTCCACCGCCTGATCAACAGATTTCACATTTGTCATTTCCATTGATGCCAAAAACAAGAAATTAGAGGGCAAAGAATTGTGAATTTTTGGAGAAGAAAAGAGGGGAGGGAGGGAGAAGGGTAGTTTAGGTAATTTGGAAAGGGTGGAGTTTTATGCGTCGTCTTGTTAGAAATCCAGCTATGTCCATGCCCTGTGTACTCTGCTGGTTTTGGGGTTTGGCGGATTCTGGTTTTGTATATATATATTTGCGATTTAGAGAATTATTATTGAAGTTTGTTTTTAATTAATTTATTTGTTTATTTATTGAATACTGATAACGTGAAATGTATTGGATGAGTTAGAACCGATGATTTTGATCTGTGGCTACTTTGTCCAGAGGGTGTTTATAGATTTTATTTTACCAAACTTTTAATATTTTATAAATTATACACTTAATTAATTCTATTTTTTTTAATTTAAAAGGATTATATATATTAGATGGGGCTTAATTATTTGTGGATATTATAGATATACATCAATAAAGTTTATATTGTAAATTTTTATAGATCTGTATTTATAAAGGAATTTATAGCAAAAAAACAAAAAAAATTTATTACATTAAATAAATCTTTAAAAAACATGCTATCAAGAACTTTAAATCGAAACGTTCCTAAATAAATAAAAATAAGTATTTAATTTATAAAATATCAAATATAAAAACAAATAAAATATAGGATATGTGAGGTTGATAAGTTTTAAAAATCATACTCGTAAGTAAAACTGTAATATTTATTTATAATTTTTTTAATTTACTATTATCTATAATATTTATATTATTGATTTTTTTAAATCGAAAAGAAATCAAATAATATAAATATTAAAAATGGATAGATATTTCTTAACACTTATCTTTACCTCTTGTTTGTCTTATTATATTTTGTTTTACCCCTTATTTTCCCCATATTTCATGCTATGCTGGTACATTTTTTCATCAATAATATATCTTCCAATTAGATTTTACATAATGCATTTTATCATTAAAGTAAGTTTCTATTTTTGAAAAAAAATATTTTATCATTAAATATTAATACCTCAAAATAATTTGAAAAATAAAAATAAAATAAGAAAAAAACATAAAAACAAACGAGTTTTTATTTTACCCCAGAACAAAGCTATTCTTATTAGAACATTCAAGAAAGTGCTTCTATTTTGAGGAGCAACACGACAGTTGAGTTCAACTTCAATCTAAAAGGAGAAACTGTGCCTTGTTTGGAGCTACAATAAATGACCTTACAGGTGAGGTGAGGATGGGGTAAAAAAGGAAAGGTCGAAAAGGTCAAAAGGAGGGGCCGTCGTTTTCTATAAACAGTTTGACCTTACCAAAAGGAGAAGGTGTGCGGTGGAGTGCAGTGTCCACATGTCCACCGAGTAATGGCGGACACGTGCGTTCTTCTTTAATTATTTCTCAAATACTAAAAAAATAAAAAAACCTCTCCCTCTTCCTAACTGTTTAGAGACCGGTGTCCAGAATATTTTTTTTAACCCGAGAATAATGTAAACTTAAATAGTAAAACTATACAATTTCATAATATTATAATATAATTAAAATAAAAATTAAATGGATAATAAAAAGTTTAACCACCTTAAAATATATATAAAAAAATCCTGATTACAATTCATTAATTTTTTTTTCATTAAAACGACATCATTTTAATTTTAAAAAAAAAATTGACCCAAACAACCCGGGGATCCGGTCAAAATCCAAAACTTGAATTTTAAACTATACGGAATCAAATAAAAAAAATCACTGTTTTTTATTTTTATTTTTCGGGTTTTCATGAATTAAGAAAGCAGGCTGATAAAATTATGAGATACAACCTCACGTGATATGCTTCTTATCTGTCTATGTGAAGTTTGATGACACGGTGTTTTTGGATTGAGGGCGACGATGATGACTGCCGCATCATATGATTCTTGAGGAATCAGGATGCTTCCTCCTAGGCAGTTTGTCACCAAACCTTTCTTTTAAAAAAAATAAAAAATAAAAAATAAAAAAATCTTATTCTTATCTTCTTCCATGTCACGCTCTACCTTGTCTTGTTTTCAAAGTGTTTGAGTTCTAAGTCAATGGCAAAGGCACGCCGGCCTTTAATTTCTCCTTTCGTTTTTACCGTGAAGCTGCATTCGTGTGTGGCGATAATAAATTTAGTTATTTGCTCTAGTTATATACTAGTTTGTATAATTGATCAGGGAAAAAAACAAATACATGGGTTTCACGGAATTGTTTTTTATTCCAAAAATACAGTTGTTTAGAAAAAAAAACCCTCAATTAGCATAAATTTTTATATTAATATATCTCAAGTTTTTAATTTGCATCATTGTTTGTTATTATTATTAAACCCAAAAGTATAGTTGTTTGAAATATTTTTCAATTAAGATAATTTTTTAATATATCTCTTGTTCATCTTAGTAAACTTATAATTTTTAACTTGAATCATTATTTTTATTAAAAAACCAAACATTTTATGATTATCAAAGAAATTTTTAAAAATTATCAAAATAATCTATATTTTATGTATGATTGAAATCTAAAAACATTATAAATTTGATAAAATTATATTAAAAATATATCTAAAAAATTTTAAGAATTAAAAAAAAAAGATTTGAATTGAATTTTCATAATCAAATTATTATTAGTATTAGTACTTTTATATCATATACATAATAATTAAAAAAAATTATTAAAATTTAAATATAAATTTATAATAATATTTAATTATCATGTTAAAACTAAAAAGTAAATAAATTTGATATTTTTTTTTGGAGTACCAAAAAAAACAATAAAACAGATCAGGTCAAGTATTTGACTTCTAGTAACATATTAGGCCCACATGAATTTAGAGACCAGGTCCACTTGACTGATATTGTCATCAGTCTTTATTTTAAAAAAAAATTAAACAAATCACATATTATTTGTTGGAAAATAATGTTGTTAATAAGATTCGAACCTGCTGCCTCATGGTTTTTTTATCATGTTTTACCAACTGAGGTATAATACTAAGTTGTTATAAACTCATTTACAGGTGTTTCATTCTTCATATAATTAATAAAACACCATAAAAAATCCATTTGGTTGTAGTGTTGTAATTTAATTAGTTTTTTGCCCAGCTAATTTTTTAACTTTTAATTTTATTTATTTATTTTATAATTAAAATAGATATTTGTAGGAAAAGTTACAAATTTAATTCTAAAGAAAAAATATTAAATGAATTTATTCTTTTCTTATACACGCTTTTTTTAACAAAATATTTTTTTATTAGTAGCATATTTTTAAAAATTAAAAGCAAAGGCAATTAAAATATTATTTTTGTAAAAAAAATTAATAATTAAAAATAAGTATTACAAAGCACATTGTTTTTTAAATAAAACAAACTCATCATAATATGAAAAAATAAATTTCAATAAAAAATAGAAATCATACCTTAAGATTTTGTATACAATTGAAGGAAAACAATAATTAATATAAGAAAATTATATAAAAAATTACAATAAAAAATATTCATGATATAAAAAATTAACATGAGGGTCATATATAATAATTAACAAAATGATTTCTAATATTACAAAAATATTCTATAATTGAATTTAAAAATAAAAGTAAAATTGAATATGATATTTAACATAATAAAATTCCAAACATATTTTTAATTATTTATATATAATATTTTTTAATAAAATTTAATTAAAAATTAAAAAAAAACTAAAGAGTTGTGTAAAACGAGGTTAGGAGTCTAGACCTGGGTGGGCTGGCATACAAAAAAGCATAAGCGCATGGGGGCTTATAACACCAAGTCTGCATGTTTAACCTTCTATCCTTGTATTTGTTTTTGTTTAATCCTTCATATTAAAAAAAACATAATACACAGTGTGTTATCTATTGATAAATATTTTAGCCATCAAAAGTGCCTAAAAATTCAAGGTTCAATGTTTTGAATTAAAAAAAAACTCAATTTTCAACTATTTGTTTTATCCAAAAAAACCCTTAAAAAATACACCTTTAAAAACTCATTTTGACCTCAAAACACTCTTAAAAATGGTCAAATGATCCAAAATTAAACTCAATCAAAAACATTTTTTAAGATCCAATTTTTTTTTCTGGTTAAATGAAAGTTTTTTAACTAAACCTAAATGACACTCCTCTCACAAATAAAAATCCAATGACACCAATTTTGTTTTTGTAGCAGAAATATAGTCAATTGATGACTTTCTCTCTTTTCTTTAATTTTCGATAACTTTCTCTTTTTCTTTTTCTCAAAATCAAATGACTAAAACATTAAAAACAATTAAAGTTTATAACGTGAACATAAAATTCAAAAACTAGGATAAAAAAAAGAACATGGGGTGTTTCCTAAACATGGTTTGTGGCTATTGATTTGCTTGGAAATAATCTCAATTGTTGGCAACAAATCAACAACCAAGTACTACAAAACCAAACCATTAAAGCTGGTCAGGTTAGAGGTTTTAGCTGTTTATTGTAGCAGATGTAGGGCGACAAACCGATAAAGAAAGAGACGGGGGTGTAGTCCAAAGTCAAAGCTTAGAGATGTTGTGTTTCTTTGTCTTGTTTGGAGGAGAGAGGAAGCATTAAATGACCTTCAAAAGTGGCTTTATGGGCAACTTTTATGGTATAAAGGTAGGAAATGATGAAATAGTGCTAGACGACATGTCGACTTACACTTTATTTTATTGTGACTTTTGTTGACCAAAACAACATTGTTGTGGTCAAAACAACACTAAAAGGCATTGTTTCATTTAAATGAAACTGTGCTTTTTGGGTTTTGACCTGAATTAGGACATTAACCTCTTTTCAATTTCAGCCCTTAATCTTTTGATTTGTTCAATTAAGTCTTCAATTGAATTTTGATTCTAAAAATCAATTTAATTTCATCCCTGCCAAGTTTTAAATTGATCTCCTAAGTTTAATATCTCTTTCATCTTTGTTATTGATCTTGGATATTTTTGATCTCGTCTCTAATTGACTTTTGAATTTCTGGTTTTTTTATTTTTTTTTCATTTTTTTAGTTGAGTTGGGTCTCTGAATTCACACACCTTTTGCAAAAAGACCATTGGTTCTGAATTGTTTTAATTTGACCCTTAATTAACCCTCAAATTTTAATTTTTTTACAATTTTATCCCTGATTTCATCCAAATGAGTTTGGAAAAATTAAATTTGGTCTACTAAAAATCTAATCTTCTCAATTAAACTCGAATTAGGCTTCCAAACTTAATTTTTCCCAATTAAATCGCTAATAAAATTAATTTGACCCATTAAAAGTCTAAGTAAGTGCTTGCACTTAATTAATTCTTTTAATTTGATGCAAATTAATTCTTAAACTTAATTAAACATTTTAATTAGGCCCATGATTAAATCAAATTGGTCTATTAAAGTCTAATTAAGTTTTCAGACTTAAATTTTATGCAAATTCATCCAATAATAATTTAATTTGACCTTAAATCTGCATTGTTTTTCAATCTTAAGTATAATTGGATTCCTGATTTTTATTCAAAATCTCAATTTGGTTCCTCCATATATTCATAACCCTTTTTATCTTGCTCTTGCCAACTTACTAGTCTTTTTCACATTTTTATTGCTCTTTATTATTTTGTTTTTTTAATTTTAAAAGAAAAGAATAATTTTTAGAAAACTTAAAATTGAGTTATGACAGTTACCCTCTCTTTACAATATTTATGATAAAAAGTCTCGTAAGGGAGTTTAGATAATAAGCTTATAAAAAAGAAAATACAAGAGGTTATGGATTTATCAAATCAAGAAATGGGCAATCCTTCCAAAAGTGTTAAAAATGAGAGCTAGAAAGCGCACTATCTGGTATATAAGAATTAGAAAATGCACTCAAAAGAAAATAGATAAAGCTAGAAAGCACACTATTTGTTATGTGAGAGCTAGAAAGCTCACTTAGAAGGAAATAAATAAGGTTAGAAAGCACATTATTTGGTATGCAAAGGTTATAAAACACACTCATTATGAAATATATAAGGCTAGAAAATGCATTATTTGGTATGTGAGGGCTAGAAAGCGCATTTGGAAAAAAATAGATGGGGCTAGAAAGCGCACTATTTGGTATGCAATGGCTAGAAATGCAATCAAAAGAAAATTGATAGGGCTAGAAAGCGCATTATCTGATATGCGATGGCTAGAAAACACACTCAAAAGGAAATAAATAAGGCTAGAAAGCATATTATCTGGTATGCAGGGGCTAGAAAACGCACTCGAAAAAAAAAACATAAATAAGGCTAAAAGCATATTAACTTATATGTGAGGGCTGGAAAGCACACTCAGATAGATAAGGTTAGAAAGGACACTATCTGGCATACGGGGGCTAAAATGCACTAATGTAACCAGATTATTTGATAGTTTTACCCATATTTACCTATTATTTTGTTCATGTTATATATATATATATATATATATATATATGCCTTGACAATCTTTGTTTTATATTTATAAGGAATGTTTGGATGTCAGATTCAAAAAGAAGTAAATTTGAGATAAAATTCAGACCATGTTCAAACTCGTGTTGAATATTAGCAAATTTGACATCTAATCGATGTTTTATGCAGAACTTGAGTTGTAGAGATCGAAATAAAATGATTCCAGTAGCATTAAAAAGCTAAAATCCACACCTTTATACACATATATAACAAGAAAAAGAAAAAAGAAAGAGGATGAAAATCATTGCCTTCAAAGCCAAGTCTTACATTCTGCTAGTTTTGACCTTCGACCATTCCGACTTGTATATATTGAGTTAGATAAGTCCATTTTATACAAACTAAATTTTTTTGGATTCCTGACTTAACCACCTATCATCCTACCAAATTCCAACATAAAAAGATCTTATATGAGAGAGATATAAGTTTTCTAAGACAACTTATAAATTCTACCAGCAGAAAGGTTTTGTGAAGAAACAAGTCCAACTTACTTAAATGTAGATTGTGTACTTTAAAAATGATAATTTGGCCCTTAATTAATCATCAAACTTTGATTTTCTTACAATTTTATCCATGATTTCACTTAGATGAGTTTGAAAAAAATTAAATCTAGTCCTTTAAAAATTCAATCTTCTCAATGAAACCCAAATTAGGTTTTCAAATTTATTTTCCTCAATCAAATCCCTAATAAATTAATTTTACTCATTAAAAGTCTAATTAAGTCCTTGTACTTAACTAATTCTTTTAAGTTGGCCCAAATTAATTCTTAAACTTAATTAAATCTTTAATTAGGCCCATGATTAATCAAATTGACTTATTAAAAGTCTAATTAAGTCCTCAAGCTTAAATTTTAGGCAAATTCATGCAATAATAATTTAATTTGACATTGAATTGGCATTGTCTTTCTATCTCGGGTATAATTAGGTTCTTGATTTTTGTCCAAAATCTCAGTTTGGTTCCTGCACGCATTTGAAACCCTTCTCAGCATGCTCTTGCGAAGTTGTCAGTTTTTTTCACTTTTTTGTTGCTCTTTATTCGTTCAATTTTTTTAAGTTTTTGTTTTTAATTTTAAAAGAAACTGATAATTTTAGAGGAAACCCAAAATTGATTTATAACAGTTTTGATGTGCTGATGTTAAAAATAATTTTTATAAAATAAAAAAAATTATTTTGATATATTTTTGAGTGAAAAAGCACTTTAAAAAGCAACCGCTACCATATTCTTAAACACCCTTTTAAAAGCCAAGTGAAAGTGGGAGGGGTGTGCCCATTGAGCTCCACCCCCTATTAAAGTTAAAGGTATACCTTGTATGGATAATATGGATTCCTTCTTTGTTTTATTTGCTTCTTTCCTCTTCTTCTTAACTTCTAATCCTTAGCTTGTATGTTCTTTTCTCCCCTCTTCTTTTAAATTTTCACATGATTTTCTTAATTATTTCTCTCTATTTACTAAGGGATCCTTCTATGTTTTCCTTTTTATTTTCTCTCCATGATTTTCTTGTCCCCTCCCTCTTTTGCTCAAGAGCACTTGCCCTTTTATAAGCAAACCAAAATCAGAAATTTCAAAACCATGGTGGTTTTGTACAAGATGGGTGCTTTATGAAAGATTCTTCCTCATCCTCTCATCTAACCTCCCTATAAAAGGTGCATTTTGGTTCATTTATGATACGATCATGGCAATAAAAAAAAATCAGATTCGGATTGTGGCGTAAAATGTACAACTGTTCAGTTTCATGGCAACAATTATAATTCTTAATCCGACCATTGATCGGGCTGAAATTTTATATGGAGTCTCCTGATATTTTTTCCTACCTTAGGTTAAAAGTTCAGGGTAATCGATGTTAGAGAAGACATTTAAATATAGACTTATGGACTTCCTATGGACTTGTAGATGAATTTTATATGGAGTCTCCTTTTGACTTATGGACTTCCTATTTGGCTAGGATTTTTTTCCTACAAAAATGTGACAGTTTGTTTTAGGAACTCCTAGTTCTACAATTATCTTTAATGGGCTGCGATATAGTTTTCAAGTGTGACAAGGATTCATAAATATTTCAGAATCCTTTTCTTACAAGGATTCCTTATTCATCCTAGTGACAAGAAGAAAAGAAGACTTTATAATTAATTCTACCTTCATATTAAATTTCCTAGTCTATTTGGAACTTTTTAAGGGTGACAAATTTGATTCTAGCATATTTAGGATAATAATTTTTGGATCTTTATTATTTTTATTATTTTCTTAACTCTTTGGGTTATTATTACTTATTTGGGTCAATTGTAAGTGGGTCTCATGTAAGTCCACCTAAGAGGGGTCCATTAGGGTTTATTTAAGTCTAGAGTTAATATAAATGAAGGCATAATCAGATATGTAAGTTAGACAATTCAGATTAATAAAACTTCTTATTTGCCACACTTTATGTGTGTGTTGGTGAGATATTCTCCCTTCCTTGGTTCTATAAAGAACTAAAAAATAACTTATTAAAGAACAACTGACTTTGTAGTGTCATCCTTATACTTCTCATTCGCGAATCAATATTTGTTGGGTGGGGTTTTTCATTTCTAATAGTATTGGTGCCTAGGTATAAGTTATCTTTATGTCACACTCCTATCAACCCTGATTTACTTGGCTTTCCGGAAATTGATGTCTTTATGTGTGGGTTGTGTAACCACGTGATCATGAGGTTTGCATCAATTTAATCCTTTTATGAGCTCAAACCTATTAAGAGAAGGCAACCACAAAGTCTACCCAAACATGAGATTTTTTTTCTTCAGTTATGACTGACTAAATGAGCTTTTTGGCGAGATCATCGTGACAAATAGGATATAAATGTGTCATAGGCAAACATGAATCATTTACGGGGATGTATATCTACCATTAAAAACAAACCCTAACTGATTTGGAGGTCTAGAACTCCTCGTTCATTTATTGGAAGATCGATCCCCAATCAACCTATATCCATCAACGTAGGAGAGGCTGACTAGGGACAAGATATTGTCAATCTCATTGAAGCAAATGAGAAGTAAATATTTTATGGGAGTAGCTAATCTTTGTAAAGGAAACGTTTCTCAGTCGAGTGGTAGTGGTTGAAGACCCTAAGATGGTCAGAGATGCTACATTCATTCATTTAAAAGTGGCATCTCGACTAGCTTTTGTTATCTAAAGAAGATGATAAACAAGGATGGGATGACATCATTAAAAACGAGTGACATATTATATGTTTAAACCCAAAAAATTAGGATTATTAATTAGGATTTTGGGAAATTTCAATTTAGTCTCTGTCTTTCCAATTTCAGGATATAGTGCCCTCAATTAATCATGAAACTTTTTAATTTTTGCAATTGCACTCTTAGAAACCTTAATTTAAATGTTTTAATTTAAGCGTCTTTTACAAATTAGTCCTTGATTTCCATATTATGTAATTTGACCTCTATCAATAATCAAACTTTTAATTTCTTTCAAAGCGACCCCTAATTTGATTAATTTCAGTCCTCGAACTTATATGCCTTTTACACTTTAGTTCTTGGTTTTGAAATTCTTTAATTTGACACTTAATCAGATTTCAATCTTCAAATTTATTTCAATTGAACCCTTGATTACACCAATTTAGCCTTTCAAAGTTTTAATTGTGTGCCTGATCTTCTAATCTTTGCGAATTGATTCGAATTAGGTCTCCAAACTTGGTTTTTCTTTAATTAAGTTCTTCTAATTTTTTTCCAATTGACTTTCAAACTTAATTTTTCTTCAATTAAGTCCTTAAATAAGTCAATCAAACTTGTTAAAAATTTGATTAAGTCCTTAAACTTAAATAATTTTTCTAGTTTTGGTCAAGTTTGGATTTCAACATCAATTTTCTTTCTTTTATGTCTTTCTTTATCCCATCTTGTCAAAATATCCCAACTTAGCTATTGTTTTGGAATCCTGGTTTGCTGCGGCTTAAAAGCTTATATCTTTGTGTCCTGAAAATATTTTTGGATTTTGAATCTTTGAATTTTTTTTTTGATCTTTTGAATAAAGAAAGATGTATTTTTATAAAAAACAATCTTGGGGATCCAAAATTGGATTATGACATTAATGATCATAAATTTGAATCTGACTGTTAGATTTAGCTAAGAGTTTGCTAGAAGATTTTAAGGGTCTTGATTCCAACAAGATTAAAATTTTGTAGCAGTTAGACATCGAAAAGGCTTTCTAATATGGCCTAGAAGTTACTATGCAAATTGAGCTTTTATTTATACAAGACTTTGACTTTGTACTTTATTTCATCCATACTTTTAAGTTAGTTAGTTATTTGAATTAAAATTTTAACCTATAATTAATTAGGCTTTATGTTTGTTTAAGTTAATCATATAAATACCTTTTTTATTTTTTGATGTGAAAATATATTAGACATATTGAATAAAAAAATTATTTGATCACTTTGTTTAATTATTCGTTGAACTTTTCAGAACTTATCAAGGAGATCATATTTGTGACGTTCTAATCATATACCTTAAGTTCTTGATTCAAATAATCAACGAGTTGGGGTTTTCTAATATGAATTTAGCTTTCTTGGATAAGTATTTTATTTCTTGATTGTGGATTCTAGGTTTTTTTTTCCTCTAGATGCGCATCATAATCTCTCTTTAATTTTTAGATTTAATATTAATTGGGTTACAAGAGTGGGATCTTGCATAAAATTAATGCAAGCCGGGATTAAAAAAAATAGTAATAGTTTATGAACTAGGCATAAAAATTAGATATTTTGATAGGATGAGAGAGTGAGGAATGATGATTTAATGATAAAGTCTGGGGAGCCTCCTTTAACTAAAAATTGCAGATTTTTTAAGAAGATGGCCGGCGTTACGCCGCGTGCTAACTTTTTTTCCATTAAAAATATCAAAAAGAGGTAAGTATTTAAAAAAATAAAAAAAATAATATTCAGGTAATTGGCTTGAATGAATTTAATAAACTCGATTAATTTAATAATATTATTAGAAAATAATAATATCGACAACAAATAAAGTAAAAAAAAAAACAACGATTCAATGCAAAAGACGAATGCTTGCCAATATTATGGAAATATATCTTCACAATATTCCCAAAACGTCTCAATGATCTTATTTGTTAACAAAGTAAAAATTAAATGAAAATATGATAATTGCATAGAAAGAAAAATAAAAAAATATGAATATAAAAAATAAGACAAAAAAAACCAATTTACGGATAACTTTTTAAACCGTGACCTGGGTTATAAAATCAAAAGCACTATACATGAAAAAATTATGAGGGTTAAAATCACTAAAAAACAATACATTATAAACTTGAATTGAAGAGTGAAACTAAAAATAATGAAACTTTCATAAAAGATTTAGGAAAAAAAATTAAAATAATAAGAAGAAGCATCAAATCTTAAAATTTAAACAATTTTTCACACAATCGAGTGACTTGACGAGATGCTTTTTTTAACCCTGTGATACATTAAGCCAATAGAAACAAACTATGAAAGTTAATTTTAAATAAAATAAATATTAAAGAATCAAATAAAAAAATAAAAAAATAACAAAAAACCCCAAGAAAAGTTGCATTATGTGAATCCACAATATAATTAGGCATGCATCTAAAATAATTGAAATAATAAGAGTGCTAGATCTTTTGTAAGCTGCTTGAAATCAATTCTTCACTCTAATTGAATTTAATTATATTATTTAATTTCAATTCAATTGATAAAAAAAATAAAATTCACGAAGAAATATAATTTATATCATTTTATTTATTACATTACCTCTATTATCTTCCTTTTATTCCTTTAAATGTTTTTCTTTATAGAAAAAGAATATATGAGTATTTTGAAGAAGTTAGCTTTAACATTAATTTCTTAGTATAATAAATTAGAAAGTTGATCTTGATTTATTTTTGTATTTTTTTTAGAGTTTGAATTCTATTTAGAATTTAATTCTTGATATTTAAAATGATTTTAAATATGAGATTTTATTAATTTATTTTTAATTAAATTCAATTTAAATGATTACAGAGATGAGGTTTTAATGTTTTATTAATTAATGAAAAGAAAAACTACATTAAATATCAATATCTTATAGTTTAATCATTTTGCTCTTATTAACTGTTTTTTTAATGCGTATGAATAAGTGTTATCAACTTATAAATTTAGAAGGTAAAATAAAAGATAAATATTTTTTTAATGATAATAATGTACAAATAAGAGAAACAAGGCTGTTTCATACCAAATAAAAGACCTCCACGTAGAACATTTGTGGCTGAAATTTTTTTTAAATATTTAAAACAATAAAAAAATATAAAAAACTAATTTAAAATTTAAAATTCCAAAAACCTTTATAAATTGTTTGATAATAATAATAATAATTTTTTAAAATATTTTTTATTTAAAAATATATTAAAATAATATTTTTATTTTTAAAAATTATTTTTAATATTAACATATCAAAACTATTTAAAAATAATTTTAAATAAAAAAATTAAAATGTATCCATCACATAAATATAATTATGTGAGTATTTAGTAGTGCAATAGAAGTTATTTTTTTAAATTAATGTTGACATCAATTTATTAAAATAATAAAAAAATATAAAAAATGTTAATTTAAAAAAAAACTTAAATTTTGTCAAATTTTATTTTTAAAACACGAAATCAAAAACAAACAGTAACTATTTCACACTACCATAAATTTGCTACTCTATTCTTTAGCAGTTAACACACAAAACACAAACTTACAATGAATAGCCAGCTGCTCCTTCATAAATTCATCGCCGCCGTTTCCCCGACGACTCGCCGCCGCTCCACCACCATTGATCCAGAACGACAAGGAAAGAAACAGCTATATAACAAGCTAAAAAAAGCAACCTTTAGTAAGTTTTATTTTTTTGTTGATGGTTTTTTGGTTCGAAAGATGGCAACTTGTTTCTTTTTATTTTATTTTATTTTTCTCGATGGGTTTTGTATTTATTTTAATGGTTTTGGCTTGTTTTTGCAGGTTAAGTGGGACTAACAGGTGGGTGTTGAATTTGCCCCTCAATATACAGAATATAGAGGAATGGAAGAGCAAGATGAGGTTGAGGAAGCTGTTAGTTTCACTGACTGGGATTTAGCTTATCATGTTAGAGATGCCCTTTTGTCAGCATTTCTGGTTTTGATAGTTTATTATTAGTGGTTTTTTTTTTTGGAGAAATTGTCTTAAAGCTCAGTTTTTTAAACTGGTCGTGTTTGAATTTTTTACGCATTTATGGCGAGAAATGGTAGAGTTGAATTCATATACAGGTTGTTATAGGAAATGTATATAGGTGGGGATGCTGAGTGGCTTGTTTTGATTGATTAAACAATCTAACTTGGCCCCTGGGGTTGGTCTGTTCAGTTTGCTCAAGTCATTTGGAGCTAATGGCTAGGTATTTGAATGCTGTGCCATTAGAAGAGTTTAAAAATATAGGGGAGCCTGTAGTCATGAACTGTTTCTGGGCTGTGGTGGGCTTGGGGTTCCTTTTCTTGGAGAGTTACTTCATTGTTTGGTAGATCTAAGGATCCGTTGTTTAAGTAATATAGTATTTGATAGAAATGGAATAGTTAGATTGAAAGAGAAGTGTTGAGTTCATAATTGGTTGTGGAATTGTCAGAGACTGAAAGGCTCGTCTGAATTTATCTTGCATGCTGAACCTATTTTGTATTTCACTTGATTATGCACCTGGTCTCTATTTTTTGGGTTGCTCATTTATTTTTTTATTTTTCTTACATTTACTTGAAGTTGTAACTTTTAGTTTTGCTTGAAATTGGTCACCCCTGTTTGTTCACTCTTTGAGCAGGAGTCCTCAACCCCTAAATAAAAACAAACTAAACTGATATTATTCAGTTTGGCTTTTATTTTGGTCTTTCTTGAAGAACAGTTTGGTTCCAGTCCTCAAACTTATGAACCGATGAAAGCTTGGTTTGGTTTTGGGATCGACTCTGACCTTACCTAAAACCAACCAGTGAACACCAATAAGCGTCGGAAGATAATTTTCCTTGCTAGTGGTTTCCAAAATTATACATTTAATAATAATAATAATAATAATAGTAATAATAATAATAATAATAATTTACTCACACAGACTTGCTAGGGTTCCTAGCCAATCCATCTGTTCATTCAAGCATATTGTTTTCCAATTATTTGTTGCATCTTTGCTCGCAAGTAATATAAAGCTGAATTCTCCATGCTCAGGGTGATAGGAGCAGTTAACACCAGCTTGCTGGGGTTTTGCATCACAGCGATTGTTTTGCTCCTGATAAAGTGGCTTTGCTTTTGGTAGTTTTTTCTCTTTGAATCAAAGCTCTATGTAGTTTCGTACTGTTGTTTGAATGTTAGTATCCATGAAATTCTCAGTTTAGCATTTACATGTTACGCCAACTTTAGTTAACTAAGTATTCATGATTTTATAATATTGTTTGTGCTCACTTTGCAGACAAGTCTAAAGGCATTATCTGGGGCAGTTTCTTATATAAAGGATGTTGACCATGTGTCTCTTCTTCAATCATGATTTTTGGAATGAGCATGTGGAACTGTGTGCCTGATGTGATGGGTGCATTGCTTGAACTTGTAATATGCGTGGTATGTGGTCTTGCAATTATTTGCAATTGTATTTCTGTAGTGTGAGGGAACCATCATATATTTTTCTTGGTTTATCATTCTACAGGCTGCTTCAAATGGAAAATATGTTGATCTATGCCTTGATATGCTCATAAACAATTTTATGCCACCAATGGAATCACATATGCTCAGGAATGCATGTGTTCAGGCAATAAAGGAACAAGTTCTTCCTCGTGTGCATGCTGGTCTAGAAGTCATTGTTGATTTGGTGCCTATGGCAGCCATAAATTTGTCTACAACAGTTGTCCAAACGAGGCCTATGTTCTTTAGGAAGGATTTCAACACGGATCATCTAAAATGTCATGTGAGTTCAATTAGCTGTTGTGGTTTTTTGGATTATTTTTCCCTCTTTGGATGTGCTCACGCTATCTCTGGATAGATGTTTAGTTAAGTAGTTGAAAGATATATTAAAGTTCTTCTTTCTAATTACAGTTAACCCATCCTGCAATATCCTATGGATAATATATCCTGAAAAGGGATCCTTTAAATAATTCCTGACGCCTCTTGTCTATGATTGTTGTTGGTATTTGTTCTTATTATTCATTTGCTCTTTACAGCTGCAGATATATTTGAAGAATATGCTAATGTTGGAGGGCGGTGCTATTAGAGAATTTGTTGGGAACAGTATGCTCGTGGAAGTGGTGAATATGCTGTCCAATTCTAGAATTGGATATAAGTGGTTGTAATAAGTTGGTTCTTGGAATTGCTCTTATTGTTTGCATCACCCTTAATGTTGAAGAGCTTTCCCTACAGGTTGCGATTGGCTGGGATGAAATGTTAAGGGATGATCTCTGTAAAGGCATCTTTACAATGGAGTTAGAAGATGAGGATGAGGTGGTTGATACGATGGTCAGGCAAATAATGATGGTGAGGTATGATCATGATCCAGATTCCACAACTGATCATCATAGAGTTGTATTCATTTGTGGAACAGACAAATGAAAATATTATTTGTGGGTAGTCCAGTTAACTAAAATACTAAATACATGACCATTTTATTCCTGAGACCTCCTTTGAGTATTTCACCACCTCCTGACTGTGCATGGTTGATGGCTGTCCAGTAAACTGAATACATGACTATATCATTCCTGAGAACTCCCTTGAGTGTGAGAATTCCTTGACATGTATGGTGGCACTTGTGTGTATTTTACACTATTAGTGACAAAAAATTTACCTTACTGTGAACCTACTGATAAGCTTTTGTGCATGCTTGCTGTTGTTCCTGTCTGCATAATGTGCATTTTTCATGTCGTTTGTGTGGAGATTGAAGAGTTTCAAAAATACTTGGAAACTCTGTACCATTAAGCTATTTGGTGATAGCTTCAAACTAATTGTTTTTAAAAATCATGCTGTCATGGCCTCTACTTCTGTTTCTATTGGTTTTAATTGTGAGATCAATGTTACATATCGATATTCAAGATATAGTCCCAAGATGTTACTCTGCAAAGCAATTCTCATTCCATAATGCAGAGTATGTGGTGCTGAATGTGTTTTTTTATTATATATTGGGCAGCACATATATGATAGTTACAAATTGAATTTCTACCTTCTTGTCTTGTTGTCCAAAGTGAAAACTAATATCTTGTTATTTTCTCAGCTTCCAAGTACATTAATTCTCAAGAGTTTAGGTAAAAGTGTTACTGTTGACTTACTGGATAGCTTGATGATACAATTTTTGAGCATCTTGAAGCCTCTGCAGATAAGAAGCCTTTGGGTGAGGTATTTTCTGAAGTTATATTCGTTGAACTTCATGTCTTTATTTCATAGGCTTGCATCCAAAATTATTTTTTTCCCTTGATGTTGTTGGTATTTGAAACGCTTTTGTCTTCATTCATGGCAACTATCTTAACACATACAAGTCAAAGTTTGCTCAGGTAAGCAATTGTCTTGCTTTCATGTGTATATGTATGTGAATGGTTGGGATATGCTAACTGTTACTTTCATAGGCTTGCTAACTGTTACTTTCATAGGCTTGCTAACTGTTCACCATCCACATTAAGTTCCTAAAATTGTATAGAATGTGCATAGTCACATGGAATGTGGTTGTTGTCCTGATTCCCGAGTATCATTTTTTAATGAATGTTTGCATGTTCGATGCAGGATGAGTGCTGGGCTTATCTTGCTAGCTATTTGGCTCGTGGGAAGTTTCTATCAGTTTCCTCTCTCATAAATGTGTTGAAAAGGTCATGAGACATGCTTAACATTCTTTTTTTTCAACTATGAAGATCCAGTTAATATTTTGTTGTTTGTGTTGTTGCAACAACTTGATATATTAGAACAGAAAATCATTTAGGATAACTTATTTAATGTGCTGCTTGGGTTTATGGTGTTTTAGGCTGGTGGATTGGTGTTTGTGAAGAGTGGGTTTGTGACAAGAATCCAAAAGCACCTCAAGCTTTCTATTATGCATGCCAGGTATATAGTGCTTTGATAAGTTCTGAAGTTGTCTTGACATGACTGATATTTCTTTCATATGATCTATTTTAGCTTTTTGGAAAATTTCATCATGGACCATGTCAACTTTAAATGTGCTTTCAAGATATCCTGTAATTGATTTTCTAATGTGCTTGTGTGTCTGTCCTGTAATTGATTGTCTAATATATGTGTGTGTGTGTGTCTGTCCTGTAATTGATTGTCTAATATGTGTGCGAGCGCGAGCAATCTCCTATATTTTGTACTTATGGGATACAGAGACATTTCATTCTATTGACATTTTATCACTTCTATTGTCACTTAATGCTTTAGCTACCAAAAACAATGTTAGCACTAACATCTTCACTACTTCCATTGCCATAAGCAGCTTCACACTGACCACTTCCATTTGCCACACTACAGTACTTTCTTTTCTGTGGTTCATTGCTGCTTAGAAGCACAATGACTCCCATTACTGGTCCTCACCTGTTGCTCCATTATTGTTGCGATATCTTGTTTGTAATTACAAACCACTATTGCTATTGAATTGTTTAAAACTGCACATGATTGGAGTTTTCAACTTATTGCAACATCTATTCTACATACTCTAACAAGAGTTTCCTCAATTATCATATGATACATTCTTCCTGGTGGCAGCAGTTGTGAAACAGATGTATTGATGTTTTTTTCTTACCACAGGGAATTATGAACGTGCTCTGCTTTCAAATGAGATCAATATTGAATGTTCCTACGCTCAATCACAGCTTCTCCTCGTGTCTATAGAATCAATATTGAAGCACAAATTGGGGCCTTTGGAGGTGAGTGATGCGGCCTTAAACATAACCAACCCCCAACCCCCAACCCCCAACCAAATTTTGGAATAAAAATAAGAACTCGTCTTACCAGGTTCTAAGCTTCTATTGGTTTTGATGGATGAATAGTTGTGCTTGCCATCTATTGTTAATGAGTTTCTCAAACAAGCTAAAGCAGCCCATCTGTTCACCATCTCCAAAGCATTCATCTTTGAAGATTTGCTAGAATCAGATCTTTCTAGGGACTTTGATGGGCTGGAGTGGCTGGACATGTTCTTCCCATTTGACCCATGTTAGCTGAAGAAATGTGACGAGTTTGAATTCTTGGCTCTGACATTGGCTTGTCTTTTAAAGGGGATTTAAAAAAAAGAGTGAAATCCTCATACCACGCATTTTGGAGTTAGGTCACTTTAGCAAGTAAAGCGTTTAGAGGTAGGAAAGAACCATTTTTTGGTATAAAATAGATATTGACATTTACACAAGTAGCTGATGCTTCTGTTAGAAGTTTCATTTTGTTTTTCCTTGGAATTCTGTCAGAGGTTTCATCCGGCCGAATTTCTTATACTGGAACTGACACACGAGTGTCCTCTACTGGTCCAAATGAAGTTGGGTTACCTGAATTTGGGTTAGCATTACAAATAGAGGATGTTTGCCTTTAGCCCGTGGTCAACTTTGAGCCTGTCTCTTTATTGCATGGGAAAATGAGTCTATCCTACATGGTTTTCAAGTTCAGAATGTCATCTTTCTAAATTATCTAATTATGCATGCATTGGAGTTTTCTCTCTTCGGTTTCTAAACTTTGGAGTGGTGAGTGAAAAACATTTTTTTTTTTGTAACCTTCGTTGTTGGATTTTCATTACATCCAGGTATCAGAAACCATGTCAAAACTACGAACGATGTTGAAGACGAAGACAACAGTGATGAAGATATTGCTGATGATTTTGGGGTTGTAAACCAAGAGAATTTCATGGAAGAAGGGATGGCAAGGAGTTTGACCAAGATATTGATCTTGATGAATTTGTCTATGGGATGAACAACAGGTTTGAAGTTTTGGGGCTGAACGAATATGCCATCAAAGATATGACCCTCTACAAGTCCAGAGTCCTTATGATAAGTCTAAAAACTTTAAAAAGGAATAATACTTGCATTCAACAAGTTGATGAAAATGTTATTTTTCTTATTTTTTTCACTTGTCTCACCGAGTTTGGATCGGGCCAAAGTTTTGATATCTATTCTTCGTCGAACTTTCCAACTTGTTGTAAAATTATCATGTCAGATTATAAATCTTGAAACTGTACTCTGTATGTGCATCGATCGTCAATTTGAAAAAGGAAGAAAAAAGTCCGAAGAATGCAAGCAGCTTAAATTATCCAAAAAGAAAGAATCAATCTTAATTTAACAGTAATATCAAAACATACATGTTCTTAATGTCAAATGGCCCATCTAAGATACAAATGTAAGTTTACTTATCATATTAAAAAGGAGAGCATAATTTACTTTTGCTCATATGTAAATGTCCTCAGGCAAAGTACTTCAGTTACTGATGGGTCCATTTTATCTCCAGGACATGTCCTATTGATTGCAGTTGTTACTAAAGGGTCCAACGCTACAACTTAGAGAGAGGGAATCTTGGCTCAAGCATTGATTGATTAAGAGTTCCATGGGATGCAGAACTTCCAAGCTTTGGTGAAGTTGACAAATTCTCAACTTTGTTCCTTGTCTTTGAATCTCTCTCATCTTCTGTAGTAAACATGGCCAAATCTTAATGTCAGGAAAAGAATGCTCGGGAGTTGCAGCAAGAAAAGATATAAAGATATTGAATTGGTGTTAAGATTCTAAAACTTGTTTTCTTTTTTCTATATAAGAGTGAGGTAGGTGCATCCAAGTCCTTTTTTTGTTCCAATCAAGAGCAAAAACATATTCGTCGAGGCTTGAGATCCGATCCGATAACTTCCGAGTAATAAACCACTATATATTTCACGAGGATGTAGTGCATTAAATGTAGTAAAAATGCTACCACCAAGAATGCTACCATCTGAACTAGCTAATGCAACAGTTAAACCACCAGTTCTGTGGTGCTGACCATTGATCTCTGAGAAGAAAAAGGAACCAGAAAGTGACAAGACTCCGAAATATCCCTGCAGCACAGCCAATACCAGGAAAGTTACAGGATGCAGGATAATTATTTTTATTTCAGAGCAAAATACCCGTATGAATCAGACTTCAGAATAACAAATGATGGCTCGTAACAAAAAGGCTATATTTTTCTTTTTCTTTTGGTAACGGGAAAGGGAAAAGGAAAGAAAAAAGAAAAAGCGACAGAAATAAAGAAAGTGTAAGTATATAAAGGGAGTCCAGATTCATAAACATGTGTTCTTAAAACAAAATATACGCTCCCAAAAACTTGATATTATTGAGTCTCAAAACAGGCAAGAGGAATCCCATATAACATATTTTTGAAGCTCACTATCAACCAGAAAGCAAGTCCCATCACTTTATTATTTAAGAATCATTTCCATTCAATGGAAACAAGTTTTCTGTTTTCTAAAATTTCTAAACAAAATCGCAAAAGATGCCAAATAACCACTAAAATTACAGAATTTGCAGTGTTTTTCAAGGACTATTAAGGGATCCAGGGAAACAATACTCATCACAGGCTAAGAAAAATCATGAGTACCCAATGGCATTGCTTGAGGATCAGTTAAGGCTTGACTAACAATTAACGCATTTTAATATTATTCATTGATATTTATTATGTACTGAGAAAGCATAATAAAGACAATCTTTTGATTTTCAATGCACCATAATGGTGCTTTGATATTCGAGGGAATTATAGTTAATGCAGCTTCAAAACCTTCGACTATATCAATTTAGCAAATAATAATAATAATAATAA
>Ga0325403_1000532_pt1 | contig 27323 bp, 26 predicted proteins | sample PopdelMetagenome_19_FD_205665 | JGI IMG/M metagenome (GOLD analysis project Ga0325403, IMG submission 205665) | Populus deltoides microbial communities from Bellville, Georgia, United States - Xylem-PdKOR-R4 | ecosystem: Host-associated > Plants > Phyllosphere > Stem > Wood/Secondary xylem... | reverse complement strand
GATTCTCCTTTTAAATGAACTCACATGTGACTACCATACTCCTTTCCAGTTCGTGCCACAAGCCTGACACGCGCTCCACTCCGCCTTCCTCTCTTCACCGTCCACCTGTCCCTCAATCCAAAGGTCAATACCTCTCCTCCTCTACATTATATGCTCTCTCCCTCACCACACACAACACACGCCACACCAATCTCTCTTCTTCCTCTTCATTAGAAATTTCAATACCCGTTATTTCATCTTTGTTCAGTAAAAAATAAAATCATGTTACTTAAGGCAGCACCAGCCTTTTCTCTATTGAACGCGACAGGGGATAATCTGGGTTCCCCGTTTCCATCTGTTTCTTCTCTGTCTAACAAAAATCTTTCTGTTTCTCCTTCATTTCTTCGCTCAAAAACTGGGTCTGGATTCGTTGTTTGTGCCTCAAAGGGGGCTAATAATAGACCTTTAACTGGTGTCGTCTTTGAGCCTTTTGAGGAGGTTAAGAAAGAACTGAATCTCGTGCCTAATGTGCCACAGGTTTCTCTTGCCAGGCAGAAATTTACCGATGAGAGCGAAGCCGCCATCAATGAACAGATCAAGTGAGATTTCTTTTTTTCAAGCTTCTTGTTGAGTGACCATTCTTTTATCTTCAAGAAATGATTGATTTGCTTTAATTGATATAGAAAATGATTTCTTTATACTGGAACTGCATTAAAGATTCTATATTTACTTTTCTTGTGACATGCTCTTTTTATATGATGTTTGATTCTGATCTTGCGTTGGTGTTTTCCATATTTAGATCTATGTTTCGTGGTTCTTTGGGTTCATCTATGTTTCGTTTGAGTTTTTTTGGTGAAGTATATCGCTTTAGTAATCTGTTTTCTAATCGTCAATTATGTCGTTTTTGGAATGGCAGTGTGGAGTACAATGTCTCATATGTGTACCATGCGATGTTTGCCTACTTCGATAGAGATAATGTGGCACTCAAGGGCCTTGCCAAGTAAATTCCCGTGGAAATTCTCTGTTTTTTATAAGCTCTCTCTTTTGTTTTATGTTTTTAGCTCTCTCTTTTGTTATATGTTGTTAAAGCTGATTCATGACATTTTTTTTTCTAATAGGTTTTTCAAGGAATCTAGTGTCGAAGAAAGAGAGCATGCTGAGAAATTGATGGAATACCAGGTGATTAAATTCATAATTTGATATAGTTATTTATTGTTTTTTTCCTTTTCAATTTAGCGTTAGGAGTTCTTTATTATGTTCATAATGTAATTGAATCCTTGGTCGTTGTTGTTTAATCTCATAGAATAAACGGGGTGGAAAAGTGAAGCTGCAGTCTATTTTGATGCCCCTCTCTGAGTTTGATCATGCGGAGAAGGGAGATGCACTGTATGGTGAGTTTTGATGGGCGTTTATATGTTGACAATGAGGAGTTAAGCAAAATGAAGTTTTTTGTATTTATTTATTGAAGCTGTTGTGTGATGTGAAAAATGTCCTCGGCCGGTGTTTTGTTTTTTAATGTTTTTCTCTGCTTTAATCCTGACATAAATTTAGGGGAGAAATTAGTTGATTGACCGTGTCCTTATATACTGAACTGATCATGCAAATTCATACTGTTGAGGTATTGGAATGTGATTGATTTTACCAGGTGTATTCTGAGTTTCTCAATCAGGGCATGGTTATCCTTCTCCTTTTCTTTCCTTTTTTTTTATACGTAGCTGTCGTGGCACAGGGTATACTTTGTGAATTCGAGGTGAATGGAAATATTCAGTGTTGAAACTACATGGGCTTCCGTTAAGAATCACAAGTTAAACTTCACAAGCGGCTTCTCAAATACAAATCTTCATTGTGTTCTTATGCTTGTGATGTGTGTTGAACTTGAAAGAATTTGTATGCATCCATAGTTTACAAGAACTTACGAGCAAATGACAATACTTCGTGCTGCATTGCTTTGATGTCTGCTTTGTTAAGTTATGATGTACTTGGTTTTATCTTTAATTGACCTGATTGTGGTTGTTTTTCTTGGTTCAGCAATGGAGCTTGCCTTGTCTTTGGAAAAACTAACGAATGAAAAGCTCCTGAACTTGCATAGTGTAAGACATTTCTATCCCTCAATTTAGGATTTAATGTACTTCATTGCATGGTAAATTTCAGTTTGCACTCAGCAGTGACTGACGAAATGGGGCCATGCTGCAAGTTGCATAGCCTTTTGGATTACAAAATCTTTCAGGTCTTTCTAGTTTTGTTTGCCAAGTACGTAGAAATTGAATTAAGTTTTGTTCAACAGGTGGCCGAGAAGAACAAAGACGTGCAGTTGACAGATTTCGTTGAAAGTGAGTTTTTAGCTGAGCAGGTACGTACAGTTTTCATGTTGGTCTGCTTCCACCAGCATTTATTTTTCACAGTTATGGCAGGTCAGCTGAATTTTGATTTTGACCTTTCAAATTGCTTACGTTGTAGGTGGATGCTATCAAAAAGATCTCAGAATATGTTGCTCAGCTGCGAAGAGTGGGTAAAGGACACGGTAAAGATCTCTATCTTGTGCATAGTTCTCCCTTACCTTTATTTATTTATGAATTTGCACTGCGCATTTGCTCATCCTCTAAACTGTTGTTCTTTCTTTGAAATTATCAGGAGTGTGGCACTTCGACCAGATGCTCCTCCATGGGGAAGAAGTAGTTGCATAATCATGAAGCCATCTTGTTTTCTACCTTGCTTGAAGTACCATTTAGGAGGGCGTTCTGTGCCCTATCTTTTTGTGTTAATCATTCTAGTTTTTGCTAAGGGATTTTTGGGGTGTGTGGTTGGTTAGCAAAGATGCTTGCTTTGTTGTCCAGGATTGAACATGAGTTTAGCCATCGTTTCAAAAGCTTGAAGGTAGTTAAAAATATATGGTGTCCCCCTTCACTCTTAATTTTATTGTACCTTGTTCTGCAATGGCAACCACAGCGAAAAATGAAAAACAAGTGACTAGGGAAATGGTAATGGACCAGCAGCCGCTGTACTCTTGGTCTGATGATTCGAGTTCTTGGTGGTCCCGTATTACCTGGACCATGATATGATTCTCCAGTATTCTCGATTTGTCTCTTCAGCCGCTGAAAAGGATGGAAAGCCTAGCCGCTGTTGTTTGGGCGGTGGTCTTTTTCGCTGCATGACAACTGGCCCTTCAATTAGCCGATAAGTTCTCATCAATACGGACAGGATCTTCTATCACTGTCAAAGTGTCAATTAGGGGGTAAGGTTGTGTTATACTAATCATCTAAAATCAACCGTTGATCTTCTTGCGCGCTGTCAATTAGTGGGTAAGGTTGTTTTCTATTAATCAACCGTCCCCACGGGATAAAGAAGAGGTTAACCGTGTCCGATTAAGCCCCCAAATATAAAGACATGGTCTTTTTGTGTTTTCGGATGTGACCCAATTTTAGAGTGCTTGTCGTTTGGCAAATACATTCATTGGATTGGACCATCAAGAAAGTTGATAGCCAGAGGCATAAAGAACACTCTCTCTCAAAAATGCCCATACTAATTACTTGCCAGTAGGAAAAGTCGAGGCATAATGGAAACCGAATTTCCATCCCTACTGGTACTAGTTAGAGATCGATATTTCTGTGTTTCATGTGAATTGTTTGGGCCTGCCTCGTTTATCTTCCGATATCCAATGATGAAGCGAGAATACATGAAGCCCAGTGATCGGACTCCATCCGAGGACTTGGGCCTAAACTAAACTTTGACCGGCTGAGATATAGTTTGCATTGATGATGTTTGCGTGGAAAACAAGTCTAGACCAGTCATAGCTGCGAACTGACTTTGATTGATTAGGGTTCGGGGATTCTAGAAGTTAATTTCTTAATTTTGACTATGTTACCATATGGATACATATTTTACAAGAAGAACACAATACTTTAATTCAATTTTTTCGTTATATTAATTATAAACAAACATGTCTGGATAACTTGTCGAATCAATTTTATTGACCAACTGTTAACTCGGTGATGGCATGGATGGACCACGTTCGTGACATTATAGCATAGAAGGATCTAATCAATATTAAAAAGAGTAGAACGGTAAGAGAAAAGCCATGTGTTACCCTTCTACCGGGTCAGTTACATCACGTCAAAAAGTCAAAGAAAATGTAAATAATCTGAAACGATCATGCGACTTATTCCAGTACGCGCCAGAGCTCTCTTTCTCGCCCTGGAAACCGTGGAGACATCCGCTTCGTGTTTCCGTACAGAGAATTTCCATACATGCATTCTCCCTTTGCCACTCTAGAAACAGAAAGAGAAGAGAAAAACAATAGAAGCAAGCAATGTTTGCTATTTTGAAGCTTCTGTTGTTATCGATATCGTCGCAATTAAATGCTGATCAAGGTTTCGATGTCCGTCGCCACCTCTGCTCTGTAACGAGGTCTCTCTCTTTTTTCTACCATTTTTATCCCATCTTTTACTATCTAGGTAATCCAATTGATTTTGTCTGTGGAATAACGAGATTAATGCTCGAAAACAAGCACACCTGTAGTTAGCTATGTGTAATTATTTAATTGATTGATAAATTGTGTGCAGGTACGATGTAGCTAAGGATATGGCTAACACTTCAGCTGTAGCTGCCAATAATATTCCTAATGGATGCACTCCTATCCACGTAAACCTTGTGGTAATCTTCTCTGTTGCAAATTTTTAGATTGGTGTTTTCTTCCTGTTCATGTTTAATGTTTGACTAGTGAAAGTCCGGGTCATCGCTATGGATCTGCGAAATTTAAAAGTAAATACAGCAGCTCGAGTCTTTTCTGCGTATAATACTAAAATGTTGTGCTTAAATTTGAATTACCTGTTAATGTAGCAAGTTTTCTATAAAACTAGATTAAGATCCGAGATTTTGGCAAGTAGCTGCTCGAGGAGTTGACTGATCACGAAAGATGTTTAGGTTTAATTTTTTTAGTATGATTCAATTTCTAGTTTTTGGGCATGGTTTTGCACTTGTTGTCACGGAGGAATTTGAATTTCTCATCTGTCCCTGTAATTGATTCTTGCCGGACTCAGACTCAGGGTTTTTAAAAAACGCATCGACGCTCATGGAATTACTTGAAGCATCTTTTTCTTTACGAATACAAACTTTCTGCTGTCAACAGAATGTTATTGTGCCCTTGAAATCAGGGACTTTCTAACACATCAAATATATCGTTTTGACCAAAGTCAGGGAAAAGAGCTACTTGTAGTTTCTCTGAGTTATAGAAATTCGTAGAACTTCAACATGCAAGTTATCATTTAGAGTAATTTGGTTGTTAAATGAAACTGTTGGAATGAGCCATGCATTCCCAGGGTGGGCATCACTTGCAGAATTTGCTTAAACCAACATGACTTTTTCCTTATTTTTTAATGGATCATTTCTGGAGGGAGTTTATTTATTTCTTAGTACTATTTTTATGATGGAATGATCCTTTGCTTGGATATTTTATGTTTTAAAATTACTTTGGAGGCTTCTTTTCTGATTTAGTGTTTTAATTTGCTGGGTTTATATGCTGATTTCTTCTACTGCCTGAAGTGATTTGTTGCTCTGATAAAAGTTATTACCATGTTTTTTGAATTTCACTTGTTACTTCGTAGGCAAGACATGGAACTCGTTCTCCTAACAAAAAACGGATGAGAGAGTTAGACAAGTTGGCTTCTCACTTGGGGGAACTTATAAGAGAAGCTGAAGAACAAAATTTGTCTTTGGAGAAAGTTCCGTTGTGGTTGCGGGGATGGAAATCTCCTTGGAGAGGGAAATTGAAAGGTGGAGAATTGATCAGGAAAGGAGAAGAAGAATTGTACAATCTTGGAATCAGGATTAGAGAGAGATTTTCAGAATTATTTGATGAGGAATACCACCCAGATGTTTATCCTATAAAGGCTACACAGGTGAGCTCTGTTCTAAATGCTCTACAATGAAAATGTCTCACCCAATCAATTCCCACTTTATACCTGTGCTGTTCTCCTAGTCTTTTACTATTTTATTTCACTTACTTCCTTCTTTTTTTTTTCTCCAATGTGCTAGGTTCCTCGTGCATCAGCTAGTGCTGTGGCATTTGGCATGGGGCTTTTAAGTGAGAAGGGAGGTCTAGGACCTGCACAACATCGAGCTTTTGCTGTTACAAGTGAAATCCCTGCTAGCGACATTATACTGAGGTTTCATGATTGTTGTGGAAACTATAAGGTAATATCCAGTTCTTATTTTTTATGTTGAAGTTTTACATCTGGATTCAAACCTTACAGCTTGTACACTGTAAAACAATATACAATTTGTGTGGTTGTTTACTCTGTCTTCCCTTTTTATCTGCCCAATACCATGATAGCTTAATTAATGTAAAAGAATGATTTTCTTTGTAAACGGTTTTTAGATGGGGCTTGTAGATTTGAATACTAGATGCAAGACTTGAAATTTATTGAAGTTAGTGGAAGCATAAAAGTTGTGGATTTGCATGTAAGCTCATGTTCTCTGCCCAGAGTTGTTATGAGGCAGTCAATTTCCTCTCATATCACATATATGCATTCAGGATTTTAAGAAGAGGCAGGAGCCTGCTGTTGATAAGCTAAAGGAACCTGTACTGGATGAAATCACGTCTGCATTAGTGAGCCGCTATGGGCTCAAATTCACTAGACAGGATACTGCTACGTTGTGGTCTCTGTGTAAACAGGTGACAACCCTGTCTCCATGACTGTTCATTATGATACAAATTTCATTCCGTTATGATTCCTGATTTTATCTATTTTTGTATATTTAATTTACTTACTTTGATGCAATGTGCCCTTGGATTTTCAATTTGTCAGGAAGCATCTGTCCTGGATATAACTGATCGAGCTTGTGGTCTTTTCAGCCCTTCCGAGGTAATTTGAATGCTGATGCTGTGATTTTAGGTTTTATTTATGTTTCTCTATAGGCTAATGCTGATGATAAATCAGTCCGCTGATCACAATTTTCCAACTAGATTTTTATAGGAAATTTCAGTCGTCCTTAATAATTATTCCCTGTTCACTTTTGTGGAAGTCAATAACGTAGTGAAGTCTGTCTGTTTTGATCACTTGAATACTTTCATCTTTGTTTTTTTATTTTTTATTCGGGTTCATGGGCTAAAAGAAATGACAAAATAAAATGCTTATGTTTGGATTAACAAGAAAGTTAAATACATGGTCGATTAACTTAAGAAAATGTGCATTTGATTATATGATACGAGTGTTTTTATACAGAAAGTCTGCAATGATAATTCATTAATGCAAATTAAAAAAGTATTCTCTCTTTTGTGATTTATTGATATTGATCAGCTTACCTAAGCACATACTTAGGTTGCTTTGCTGGAGTGGGCAGATGATTTGGAGCTGTTTATATTGAAGGGTTATGGTAATTCAATAAATTATCGAATGGGAGTGCCATTGCTTGAAGATGTTGTCCAGTCCATGGAGCAAGCCATTGAAGCAAATGAAGGTAAGTCAAGTTGTCAAATGTTAGAGACTGTATGCTTGTTTTATGCCTTCGATGAACTGCATCCCTTTCTTTAAGTGACATTATTGTCTCATTGTTGAACAAAGAATATTTTAACTTTCATATGCATTAGTAAGTTGCGGACAAGGAGGAACCTGGTGAATTTTTTTTTTTAATCTTTATTTCTAGATTGGCTATAATGAGGTTAGCATTTGGCACAAATCTAAAACTAGCTGACTAAGGCTCAGCATTGAGTTTAGCAACCATCAACACCGAGTTAAGATGGCTTGGCCCACCGATGCAAATTAGGATCTGTCACGCTAATCCTGGGTGGTGGAGGATTTGTTGTGTTGGCCCAATGTCCTGCAGATACCCCAGTTCCTCGTAAATCACCAAAAGAAGAAGAAGATATATATGCATGATCGTTAAATGATATTGAAGAACCTTTTCCTGATCTAGTAAGACTCGTACACTTCTTCTTATTATTGGGCTTTCATTCTATTAGAAAAGCATCCTCCTGGAAGTTATGAGAAGGCAAGGCTACGGTTTGCACATGCAGAGACCGTGGTCCCATTTACATGCCTCCTTGGACTTTTTCTTGAAGGATCTGGTGAGTTGATTTCATTCTCAGACTCCCTCTTCGGCATTTGTGCCTCTGCATGAACGCAACTGTTTTATGACACTTTTATATGGCTATCGACTTGGTTAAAGATGCAATATCTCCATAAAAGATAGTTATATGTTTGTCTCTGTGTGCTATATCCTGAATCACTAATTATTTTTACCGACTTTCAGAGTTCCAGAAAATACAAAGGGAAGAACCTTTGGAGCTCCCTCCAAAACCTCCTCAGAGTAGAAATTGGCGGGGCAGCATTGTAGCACCTTTTGCTGGTAACAACATGCTGGTCCTGCACAGCTGCCCGGCAAACTCTGCAAACAAGTACTTTGTCCAAGTACTCCACAATGAACAACCGATTCCAATGACGGTATATCTTGCTAGTTCACTTGCTTATTATGCATATGTTTTTTGTGCTTTCTTGATATGAACCTTTATGAAATTTTCAAATATTGACTTCTTTGTGTTTTGTTGATAGGGTTGTAATGGTTCCGATTTTTGCCCTTTTGAAGAGTTTAAGGTACTGGTATTATCAACTCTTTGGCGTTAATTTACATGATCGATTCTCCTATGTTGATTCTAGTTACTTTTTTCTTTCTCCAGGAAAAAATAGTGGCTCCTCATCTGAAGCATGACTATGATAGTGTGTGCACTGCAAAGCTGGAAGAACCAGAGCAGAAACCTGCAAGCAGTAAGTTATCACAACTGTTTCGTTGTCTATTATCTCTACAGAATGATGATACACGGTCCACCAAGGATGGATTATAGTTTGTTATTGAAAAGAAAGAGAATATTTCTTGCATGCTACTTTTTCTTTCTTGTCGCTCCTCTCTGTATGTTGATTTTCAGCCAAGGCCAGCTCTTCCTTTTAGCAGAGTTCAATTTGGTTTAATGTCACTGTCTCACGGCATTGAACTTACTGGCTCGATTCTGAATTCTAACCCAGTAGTTTTTCTGACAGATCTGACGCTGCTTCTAACAGCTCTACTTTTTTGTATGCCTGACTGGTTAATGATCTTGTAATTTTCACATAAATCACCTGATGGATTTTGCCTTTAGTTTAAATGCCATCCCCTTTCTGCCATAATGGAAATTCCACTGGTCTTCTAGATAGATAGCTTTTCATGCAGCGCCTTGGCATAAGCTGCATGTACCGCATTGTGCTCATTTAGAAATAGGTTTCACTTAGCGTGTATCTCATTTTCAAGTCAACTTAAAGGTACAATATGGCTCCAACACATTGTCTCTGCAGAATGTTCCATTGCATTCCTCTGTTAAAGTGTTTATTTACATGTATCTAGTAAATAGAACTTGTAGAGAGCAGCATATTGTTCAGGAATTAAGGCATCATATACTGGTAAGGTGGAGGAATCATCTTTCTCTCCGGGCAACCTGCAAGGAATTGAATTCATCATCAAACTTCCTGTAGCAAAGAATTACCCGTCTACTCATCTTTTTTTCTTGCACAAACTTTTTAGAAAAATGTTTGTTTCAAATCTAAAACACAGAATTTCAATTCTGCCAAGAAGTATTGAAATTGGACTTTTAAAATCTGGCAGTTCCGGTAGCCAATGGCCCAAATCATTTTTAGAGGATAAATTGCACCGCATGTACCTTCGAAGCCTCTGACTTCAAGCTCCCGCCATTCTTGAACCATTGCACAACAGCAACACATGAAATGAGTTAGGAAGTCATCACATGAGCCTCCCTGCAAGTAGTATATTTGTCAGCTGCTTCTACCTTCGTAGCTCAAGCCAAAAGGATGTACAACTTTCACAAGGAAGAGCTCCGAAGCCCTCCTCCATAAAGAAGAAAACCAACCTCAATGTCGAAAAGATGCCGAATTTTTTTCCTGATGCAGCAGGTGTAACAGCAACATCCACAAAAAATAGAGTACGCCATTAGATCATTAATCGCACGCTCGCGAGCTTTAGCAGAAATTAAAGAAGAGAGATATTAAGAGAGTTAATTTACTCTCAAACCTGTTATTAAGTACTAAACTAGCTCGCCTAGATCACGGCTCTAAAGGGTTTTTTTTATAGCTAAGCTTACATGTCTTTCCTTTCGACACCACGTTGGCTATCCTTGAAAATACGCCACAGGGATAAATGCAGGTCTTCAAGCCTGCAGTAAAAAAGTTAAATAAAAAAGTAAATATATATAGAAATCGAACTAATCAATGGAACTAAAATAGCAGGAGGCAAGATTTGAATCGAAGTAACAAAACTAAGCACATTAGTAATTTCTAGAGCAATAAGCAAACATAGACAAGAGTCACCCCTGCATTTATATAGTTAGCTATGCATAAGAAAGGGGATTGGGAGGGACTCACTCAAACATGGCTCCTTGCAACAATCAAAAAGATCAATCTGCCATTCAGACTGGCACTTATCTCCAGGCTTTAGGACCCCATTGCTGGATCTTGCATTGGTTATGTACCTAGAATCATAAATCCCCAATTAATACATACCTTAAGGTACTTCACAAAACTATTACACATACACAAAAGCTTCACCAGAACTGTCTGGACACATACCCTGATACAACATAAGTTGGCTCGTTAACAAGAAGTTTCGTAACCTTCTTTGCAGGAACATCATTGACGACATTTTCTGTTACCTCAATTAGATGTTCAATTACTCGGCATTGATTTGGCTCCTTGCTTGTTCTTGATCTCTGCAGCTCAATCTGTAATTTTTCTTTTTCTTCTTGGAGAGCGTCGTGGAATCCCAAGTCAGGATATCTGCGAGATAGAGACTTCTCCAACATGTTTGCATCTTTCTTTGAACGGTCAGGTTTTAAAATCACACTTTGAGCCTCTACATCGTCTTCATCGAGGGTATAGTCTCTTTGATCCTCTTCAATTGCCTGCCAGCCTTCCTTTATATCCTGCACATATCTATAATTTCAAGACCAACTTGTTTGAACTTGAACTACTACAAGGCAGGTTCATGAGAAGGAAAACATTATCGAACTCGAGCGAGAATGTCGCTTGTGAACATTGCTATAGCAACATAAACATCATCCAATCCTATTTATATGATATGGTGAATCAGTGCCTTTTCGCATTGCTTTGGTTCTGAACTATACAAGGAGGCAGTCCAAGCTAATATATTTTGCAGCAACTAGTACTCTCTCTTGGCTAGTTTTGAGAAAGCAGTGAGCTCGAAAGTCAATTAATTATTTTTCAAATTACTACTTTCTTTGTCATGAATAAGAAATTCCTGCACCGTTACTCTCGATCACACCGACATTATTTTCACTCCTGTTGCCAATCTATTCACTGGAGACAGGAATATTAATGGAATCAGAGTCGTTCGTATCTCAGGGGTCCACCAACATCGTAGGGCCAACCTGTTATTAACGGCACAGATTATAGTTAACCGTCCAGAGAAAGCGCAGGATTTTTTTTCTTGCCCACCCTAAATTCAACAAAATTAAGCATGCTTTAGGATCTGTTTTTAATAAACAAACAGTTCTTGCTTCTTCAACATGTCTTTTCAGAAACTGGAGATAAAAACAGTCAAACATCCTGCTTTCACTTATCTCCTAGTGTCTAGTGCCCAGAGAAAATAAATGAAGAAGAACAAATAACGAATTATCGGGTAAAATTTTCAAGGGAAAAGAATATATGGATTTTTGCACCCTCTTTCGAATCCAAGAAGAGATATTCATAAAAAAAAATCAACAAAAGATTCATGTTTGTACAAAGCAACTTGATTGGATTTCTACCAGAGGAAAAAAACTTGATTGAATGTTTCATTTAAATAGGTGCCATTAACTCTTGAAAAAAGAAGGAAATAATCTTTTTTACTTTACCTGCATCCTGAACTCATGGACCAGAGAAATCAAGGGTACGAGCCTAAGATACCTATCAATTTCATCATGAACTTGTCTAAACTGATAAACGACACTCCATCCCATAGCAAGCATGTATAGATAGCTCTTTTCCTTGCAGCTCTCCACCAAGTCAAGTGCCTTTCTCAAAGCTTCCTCTAGACAATCCAATGGCTCTTTTGTAGCAGGCAAGTTCACCAGGTCCGTTGATTTTATCTTCTCTAGCAGGTTGCTTATAATCTTCACGTGCTCTGCTAGTTGCTCGCAGTTTTTCTTGTGCACGGTGGCGTTTCTTGCTGATGATATGATCATGTTTGCAAGGCCTGATGTGTGTACTCCTGCTACCTGTGCAAGATTTGCCATGTTTATAAATTTTGTAGCTTTAGAGAGAAAATGGAGAGAGCAGTGATCACTACAGAGTGTGAAGGGGAGTTCAGCATTAAATGAGGTGTTTCTACTTTTTGGCTTTTATTTGCTTTGTTAAAGTTCAAATTTAACACAGAGGCCATAGTTTACAAACTCCGTAAAATGAAGGGATGGAAATGAACTAACATGTTCGATAGTAATTTGTTTTAACAGACTAGATTATTTTCAGAATATATTGGTTTTAAGTTGCTAATGTATTTACAGCTTACAGCAAACAATTTCTTAATGACAAGAAGGAACGGGCTAACCTGCAAAGGTTGAATGCAATTATGCTAATGATAATATTTATTTGGATAATCCTCGAGATAATGGTGATATTTACTTGTATATAATGAAGGGTAATGTGTGTAATGATGGCCCAAATAGTACCCCAACCACACTTTAATTTCTCTCGAATATGGCGGCCGGTGAAAGATCACCTATTCCATCCTTTTATTCAGTTCCTTTTCATCTCTAACATTTTCCTTCTTGTCTAAGCAAGCAAGCTTTCTTCTTCTAGTCGAATCCACATGTTTCCTAGAACATACCGTCTACATAGTTTCGTGAACTTCCACGACCAAATTCAATTTGGAGAATTCCAACACGCATGATTGAGGCAAACCCTCGAGTCGAGAATCGTTCCGTATTCTAATATAAAAGATAAAGAGAAATCACATTATATAATATGTTATCCGTGGTAGAGCGCAAGGAAGCCCGTCTAGCTCAGTTGGTAGAGCGCAAGGCTCTTAACCTTGTGGTCGTGGGTTCGAGCCCCACGGTGGGCGTATGGTTTTTTCCTAGTTAAAACACAGCCTGCAGTTAATGGGCTTTTTAAAGTCTCCCTTGCGAAGAAAAACATTTCTCGTTTCATCCTCCGCCCGTCAACAAAGTCTTGCAACTGCTTTCTGTTAAAGACTCCCAAATTCTTTCCTTCTTTTTTATTTAATAATATTTTCAGATCAGTTTATGAAATGAAGTTTCATTCACATATGATTTTAAAAATATATACCTCATTCATTTTATGCAATTGTGAGGGTAGATTCTCTTGAATATGAATTCTACGTGTGTTTTTACCCCTCATGTTTTTTATGCTTTCCCATTACTCCATGGCACATCTGCTCTCTTTTTATCTTGCAATAATTGTATACAAAATTATCAGGTATTTTGTGCCCTTTCTTTTTTATTTCGATATGATAATTTCATATTGTATATCAACATCACATCACATGTTATCATAGAAAAAGATTATTTTGTGTATTGGTATTTATTGAAGTCATGTCTATTCCACTCTCGTAGCTACAAATTTTGTTTCGTAAACATGTTTAATAATGTGGTTGTGATTATTTTTAAAAGTATTTTTTACTTGAAAATATATCAAAATAATTTTTTTATTTTTTAAAAATTATTTTTGAAATCAGCACGTTAAAATAATCTAAAAGTATAAAAAATATATTAATTTAAAATAAAAAAATAAAAAAAAATTATTTTTTCAAAAAACACTTTTAAAATATATAAAAAAAGCAAAATATCTTTCACGGTTGTTCGCATTTAAATTCTAAAGTGGCCTTCATCTATGAGTGGTCACCGGCAAAACTCAAAATTAAGATTTTGAGTTGAGTGAATCTTTTCCTTGTCATTTCAACTAACCTTTTGAGAGGGTGATCCCGCTTTTGCTAGATCCATGTTTTTTCTCTATTATTCTCTATAAACATCGTCTTAATTTGATGATCAGTAGACAATCCCTTATTTCTTGTTGTCAATTGCCAACTGGCAAGAACGGCTGTAATCCATCCTTTAGTGGCCCCCAGGATCACACTCAAGAAAATCCCCCTCAACAAAATCTGTCCACACATTCTGCAGCTATCCCCTCTTCCTTTAATATTTTCACCCTCAATATCTCAATAAACTACAATAATACCACCAATCAGCCACGAGTGTAATATTGTTTCTCTACTCGCGATGACAGATAGGTAGCACCCTCTAAAAATAGACAAGCAGACGAAAAATAGACCAAATTCGGATAGAAAAGGACCCTCTCAGTTGTTGAAAACGAAAGACGTCACTGTTCCTTAATCTGTGTTTTCTTGACTCGCAGAGAAATCAAGAGGACATTAAAGAAAGAGACTTCATCAGAAAAAACAAATAACAAATAACGTCTCCCTCTCAAATTTCAGTCTATACGACGTTTTCGTTTCTTTCACGTCCCTGTATTCCATTTTGTTGTTGATTAAAAGTCGCGGGGTTTCCTTATGAAGCAAATCGATTAGGGTTTTGGAATTGCAGGTGAAATTATTATTATTATTATCTAGAAGCATTTTTTTAGTATTTGTTCATAGATGCTTTGTTTTTATTCACAAAAAGTTACTCGTTTCTTTGCCTCTTGTTGGCTGTGTAGAAAATAAAGGGAAAAACAACAAAAAACGAAATAGTGAAACCAGGGTTTCTTTTGTGTTAAATGGATTTAGAATTTCTTCTTTGTTTGATTTCTGAGAAAACGCAGAGAATGTCGTGGTTAGCTGAAGTGAGGTTATTAGCAGTGTAGAGTACGTGTTAGTTTTTGAAACTAGAGAAAGTTAAGAAGAAAAATGTTTGAGTTAATTTATTTCTTGGATTTTATATTTAAAGTGTTGTTAGCTGTGAAACCTAATTGAAGTAAGATTTCAAAACTTAGATTATTTATTTCATGGATTTGCCTTCTTGTGATTGTTGAAACCTCGATTTTTAATTTATTTATTTCACAGTTCTTTTGACATTTAAAGTTGCTAGGATTCCATTCGTGTGTACTTGCTTAGGCCAAAAAAGGAACAAGACGAGACATTGAATCAGATCGTAATTTATACTGTAATTTTAGTTTTCATTCTGTGTTTTTTTGGTAATTAATTAACTACTTGGATAACTAAGTTAAGTACATCCATAATTGCTTCTTGTTGTTTCATGAATGTTGTCTTTAATTTTTGACTGAGTAGATGTTTAAAAATGAAATGCACTGTCAATTGCTAAGGAGAATAGGGAATTGGATGATTTTCTTGCAACGTTAGTGTCCTGATGTCCTGTAATTTTGTGGTATTTCAGGTTAGTGATGTCTCATAGATCACACGAAAGGGACATAAGAGAGTCCGAGTTTTACGAGTATGAAGAAAGGCATTATGAAGATTTGAAGAAGGAAAGAATTAGAGTCAGAGTTTCAGGTTCAGTTTACAAATGCCCCTATTGTCATGGGAGAGATTACCATCTCAGGGAGCTTCTCCAGCATGCTTCTGATCTTGGTAGAGGATCAAGAAGAGGGACTCTAAAAGAGGAAGCTCAACACCTAGCTCTTGCAAGGTATATTCGGAGGCATCTTGATGTGAAGGATAGATCAGAGTCCTCCTCGAAAAGGTTCAAAACTGAACCTCCTGCCATATATGACCATAATAAGGAGCAGCTATTTGTGCACTCTGCCAAAAGGCCCAAAACTGAATCTCTTGCTGCATGTGATCATGATAAAGAGCAGCCTTTTGTCCCCTCTGCCAAAAGGCCCAAAACTGAATGTCACGCTGTACATGATCATGATAAAGAGCAGCTGCTTGTTTGGCCCTGGATGGGGGTTCTTGCCAATATACAAACCGAGATGAAGGATGGACGTCATGTTGGGGAAAGTGGCTCAAAACTCAGGGATGAATTAGCTAGAAAAGGTTTTAATCCTGTTAGGGTTCATCCTTTATGGGGCCGATATGGTCATTCAGGATTTGCCATTGTAGAGTTCAAGAAAGACTGGGATGGCTTCAGTAATGCCATTATGTTTGAAAAGGATTTTGATTCGAATCATTGTGGAAAGAAGGAATATACTGAAACTCCAGTGAGGGATCGAGGACAGAGGTTATATGGATGGATTGCCCAAGAGGATGACTATAAAGCCAGTGGTCTTGTAGGAGATCATCTCAGAAAGAATGGGGATTTAAAAAGTGTTGATGGGAAACAAGCCGAGGACCAAAGGAAGGATGCCAAACTTGTTTCCAACTTGAAAAGCACCTTAGAGAGGAAACATGACCACCTTAGAGAAATGGAGAGCAGATATAAAGAGACTAGTGCATCTTTGAACAAGGTGATGGATCAGAAGGAAGCCATGGAGAAGTCATATAATGAAGGTACGTCTCAGTTATGGAAGTTTACCAGAAGGGTTTAAAGATACCTTAAATGGGATTTTACTTCAAATTATTCAGATTTCCGGTGATATATTCTGAGAAAGCTTATCCTCTGTTTCTTTGTGAAATTTTTGTGATTAGAAATAAGAAAAATGCAGCAGAAGGAACATGATCATTTTGAGGAGATTTCTGTTGAGCATGAGAAGGTCACGCGGCTACTACTAGCTCAGAGAGAAGAATTGAAGCAGCGTGAGAAGCAACTGCAGCGACGTGAGGTGCAGAATGAAAATGATCGACTGAAACTTCATCACGAGAAGAAAATGGTAACATACCTTGCCTTTCTTAAAGCTGCCAATTTCTTAGTATGCTGGGGCCTTCTGCAAAATGACTAAAATTGATAGATCTAGCCTCAGTTATTAATTTTTTTTTTTATTGAATTTTGTTTCTCAGCCTGTTAATCCATATTTAAATTATCTGACATTGATCAAGGTAAGGAAGTTTGTGATGTTTTAGCAGATATTACAATTTTGGAAGGCAAAAGCCAAAGCTACCAATTTGAACATCTCTCCAAGTCTACCTCTGGTTGTGGGTTTTTTCCCTACCAATGGGGCTCCTACTCTCACCACCACCTTGGGAATTGTCTACGGGGCGTTTATCTAGGCTACAATTAGATCCAGTTGTACCCAAACTTTTCTGGTTCACCCCAGCATTCCCTACTTGCCCTACTGGATTACTTCTTGAATATTTGATTTGAATTCAACTTCAACCAGATGCTCCAAAGCCCTTGTTGCATTCGGTAATGTTTGGATATGTTGAAGGGTACCAGAAACTGGTGCATATGTAACTCAATGCATCAGTTTATGAATTCTATCTCTTACTTTTTTCTGTTGTTATATGTTGATGGACTACTGTCCTGCATCAGCTGTTGTAATGGTGGTGGTTTTGGTTTATTTGGATACTTTAGGCAGTAGTCCTAGATATTGTTAAAAAATAAAATGTTAACCTTGTCTTATCCTTCATACAGAATGAGAGAGCAACCTTGGAGCAGAAAAGGGCAGATGAAAGTGTGTTGAGGTTGGCAGAAGAACAAAAGGTACATGAATTCATCTCCTTGAACTAAAATATTTGAATAGAACAGTAAAATATTTCCAGCTGGAGAAATGATGGAATTTTTTGGCAAATGGCCAACGCAGAGGGAAAAGGAGAAACTGCACAAGAAAATTTTTGATCTGGAAAAGAAGCTTGATGCTAAACAAGCACTGGAGTTGGAGATAGAGTGCATGAAGAATTCTTTACAAATTATGAAACACATGGGAGAGGATGAAGACCTTGATGTCAAGAAAAAAATGGATACAGTTCGAGAAGAATTGAAAGAGAAGGAGGAAGAACTGGATGGATTGGAGCAACTTAATCAAGCCCTTATCATCAAGGAGCGCAAAACTAATGATGAATTGCAAGACGCTCGCAAAGAGTTAATAAGTGCAAGTACCATAAACCATTCTACTCTTCATTATAAAACTTTGAATGTGTTTTGTTTAAGATATTAACTAAGTGTATTTGAAGTGAGCTAATTTAGAGGTTAAATTTCTGTGATTTTATTGCTGTTCATCTTACTCATGTTGTAATGTCTGTGGTATTTGATGAAAGCCTAATTTCCTCACTCCACAGTACTTGGGGCAATGGACAACCTGTGCTTTAATTGGCGTTAAGAGAATGGGAGATCTTGATGGCAAACCATTTCATGAGGCAAGCAAGATAAAATTTTTAGATGTAGAAGCTGATGAGAAAGCACTTGAGTTGTGTTCACTATGGGAAGATCGTCTTCGAGATCCGAGCTGGCATCCATTCAAGGTCATCCTTGACAAGGAAGGGAATAGTAAGGTATGCAATGCCCAATTCAAACAGAATGGTAAAAATGTTTAATAATATAAATAAAAGTAGATGTGTTAGATTTAGACCTGCCTACATAGAATTTTGTATAGGCTCACTAGTATGAAATGCCAATAGATTACTCTAATTGCCTTCTCAGTCTTGTTTCTTTTCCTGATCATAAACATATATATTTTGTTACTCCTGCCTGACTAGGTAGAACTTTACACAGTCGCACAAACCTTGAAATGTGAATAAATCGTGGTAGCTGCCCTTGTGAACTTGAAACTACCCTGCTTTTGTTCCTGGTTATACTTTTCTTAACTGTAGCTTGTCATTCCTGAACCACGATGTTACTACAAACACATAACTTAATAATTCTCAATATGATGAGGATGTAATTCCTTGAAGATTGCAAGAACTGCTAGCTGATTTTTTCCTTCCTTTTTCTTTGCTAACAGACCATTTAATTGGCATCTTTGTATTTGGTTCGGGCAGTAGTTTACTTTATTCTAGCCAAGGGTGGCTAGTCTTTCCACAAACTTTGTTACCAATTTTCTCTTACAACTTGTTTTTCTTTTCCATTTCTTTTATTATAATTCTCAATATACATTTTTTTATCCCCTCTCACCCCCACCCCTTTTTGTTCTCACTTGCTAGAGAGTCCATCCACGTTTCAGGATTATTTCATCAATTTATCACTGGTTTGTCCTTCTCCTTATTTGAAACAAATTTTGTGCCGATTAAATTCAACCAGTGTATTGGCACAGTTTAATTGAGCTGAATTCTATACTGAATTCATGACTGGAATAAACATAATCTGGTATAGTTAAACTAAATATCGAAATTGTCATGTCTTTTGTTTTACTTATTTCATTATAAAAGACAAAATGTTAACTTATTGGCAGGATGGTAGGATAGAACATTGAGGCAGCAAGTCTCCACAAACCAGACTTCAATGGGTGAATTTGTGGAGTTGCTGGATTCAGTCACTTCAAATTTTGAATTCAATTTCATGGCTATTCTCTCCTTCCAAGCATAAGAACTGGTCAATAGTGAATTTTATGATTTCACAATTCTTAAACAAGCTGTGATCTTATCAAATTGTTTGTCAATTTGGCTTGGTAGGAAATAATCAACGAAGATGATGAAAATTTGAGAAGTTTGAAGAGTGAATTTGGTGATGAAGTTTTTAATGCTGTGGTAACAGCATTAAAGGAAATGAACGAGTATAACCCAAGTGGTAGGTACGTAATAAAAGAGCTATGGAATTTCAAAGAGGAAAGGAAGGCAACGCTGAGTGAGGGAGTGATGCACATATTAAAGCTGTGGAGACAGCTTAAGAGAAGGGAAACCTGAGGTATGTATTATCACCTTTTACCAGAAAACATAAAAATGAAATTTGCAGTTTGAGTGAATGCGTTATTTTTTCTGTTGTTTTTTTATCACTATCATCAAGAACAATGATAAACCTAGCAATTTTGCTTAATGGTTGGAGGAATTCAGAGATATAATTTGCCCTTCGTGATTGGCTGCTTGCTAATATGTCATTCTTGTTGGATATGCATAACTATCATTTCTATACATATAGATGTCTTGATGTTGCATGCTTTCATTTTGTATAGGAATTAACATACATTGGATGTGTATAAATGTAAAGAAGAGACCATGCCAATAAGCTAATGCATGTACCACTGCCTAGGAGGGTTCAATTTTTAGCATGCATGGTGTGAATAGGAATTGTTGAACCTTCCTAGTTCCTAGGCACAAAAAGGCTTGGCCGTACATGAAAGGATTGGATAGCATTAGTGTAGCTCTTCTTGCTCTAGACATCACCTGGTCCCTTCTCTCTCTCTCTCTCTCTCTCTCTCGTGCAGACTTGCATTTTATATCAAATAAGCTACTCCATTGCAGTTCTGAAAAAGAAAACCGTGGCTTTTTGTCAGAATTACAGCCAGAAAGCGCTCTTTTGTCAGGCATTTGGCCCTGTCAGAATTCACCGGTTTTTTGGTGTATTTTGGAATGCAGATGTGTATGCTGGATTCGCCGGTCTCCGCATTTTGGTGTATTTTGGAATGCAGATGTGTATACAGTCACCCTTGAACTTGTACGTGATACACTTAGTTGATGTTCAATATGTCTATTACTTCATTGGGAATCTGGGATCTTGGAATTGTTAAGATTTTAGTGAAGTATACAGGTTTTTGAAAACTACTTTGGGTGATCAGATATCTTGGATTTCTTTCTTGCAAGCCATCTGGATGTGCTGGAAATGTGTGAGCTGATGTGTTTAAAAAATGACAATTCTGATGGTTAATTTCTGTTTTCCAACAGTAAGACAGCTCCGATAGCTGTAATTATGAACGGCATCAGTCTTGGCTTTAACTCATTGCAGGGAAAATATCATCGGAGGGAAGGTGAGGCTGCAGGAATAAGGGAATGATTGGACCATCTATAACATCTGTGACATGCTATAAATATGGTTGAATTTTGGTTAAAACATTGACACGTGGCTTATTAACGAAACATAAAAGCAATCACTGAAGTTTGGAGTGGGAAAATGACTATTTTGTCATTTCAATAAAAATAATTAAACTTGATATTAAGAGTAATATAGTTTTTTTTATCAAGATTTATTTTGTCAGTCGTTTAATATTAAGTCACTAAATTATTATTAAAAGCAAAAAATTTTAAATTGATATTTACAAGTTTTTTTTTACTTTTTAAAATACAATAAAATAATTTAATTATTTTTAAAAACAAAATTTTTTGAACTTGTGTACAAGTTTTTTTTTTAATAATTAAATTGATTAAGGGTAATTTGATATTTTATTAAATATAAAATATTATTTAATAAACAAGTGTTTAATGTGTGTATTATACTGCCGACATGTGGGATATGCCTGGGTCTTTTGGGCTGCGGGTGATGGGGAATGTAGCTGTCAAACATTGGTTTCTAAAACAGTGTTTGAATTGTTGTGGTTGCCTCTCCGTTCTGGCGACCTGTCTAGCTAATAGCTAATAATAGATTATTGATGATTATTTTTTTATTATTTTTTTTAAATTTTTATTTTTGACTCTTTAAATTTTCAATACAACATTTTAATTTGTTTTTTTTATTTTATCTGAGATAATTTATAAAATTATTATTTTGTTTTTAAATTTTTTTGTCATATTTGATTTGTATTTTTTAGATTTGTATTTATTTTATTTGAAATAGTTTTTAAAATTAATTTATTTTTATGATTTTATTCTTTTTCATTTTTTTTTCATATCAGATTTGATCGTTATTTTTTTTATTATTAATTTTTTTAATTTAGAAAATTTTTTAAATTAATTTTTTTTTCGATTTCATATTTCAACATTGAAGTAGTGAGGAATTGAGTTTCTTAATTGAGTCTGAGTTTAGAATTTTACGAGTTGTGAATTTAAAATATTAACCTAAGTTTCAAAGATTTGCTCGGGTTTTCTAAGCAAATATTTTAAATTGATATATTTTTTTAAATTTAATTTATATGCTTATTATTAAGTATTATTATCCAAAAAAAATATAATTAATAAAATACAAATATCTTATTCGTTGAGTTAAATCAATTAAAATAATCTAGTGATTAAGACTGAATCCAATTGAAGTTTTATAAGAAATTCTAATATAATTTATGTGAAAATTATAATGATCCGAAATAAGCTCGTGGTGGCTAGCTGGAGGTTTTCGAAAAACGACGGATCAGCCACCTTAAGTATTCGGATAACTCCAAGACGGTGGTGGGTTTTTTTTTCTCACCCAATACCTCCTCGGCATATCTTTCTTTTTTATCCCCAAATTCCTCTTCTCGTTTTATTCTTCCAGATAAGCATTTACTATACATGGCTTGGCAATATGCTGATTGGGAATCAATGGCTAGATGTCAGCCCAGGACCTCCTCTTTCACAGGGTGTTTCTAGTTACAGTGAAACTTCATTTTTCTTTTATTTTTTGAGATGAATATAGTGAGATTTATATAAATACAAAATAGATAAAAAGATTAAGACAAGATCCCCGTCCTGGTTGCAGCCCGAGGGATCCAACATTGCTTGCATAAAGTAGACACAATTTCCCCTGGATCCAACTTTGCTTGCAGAGAAAGAAATGCGGCCATTGGAACTCGAGTCTCGAAAACAATGATCTATCTCCAGGGCTCTCCATCTTGATCCCCGTGGGTTTGTCGATATCAAGCCAGAAAACTTCTACGCCGTCCACAAATATTATAATAGATCTTATAGATACAAGAAAGACCAGCAGAGTCTGTCTGTTCGATTCCAGCATACATTCTCTACAATGCACTGATGAGACAGAAGGAAAGGCTCTTTTCTTTCTCAGAGCCGTGATTTTGAGACGAGAAGTTCAATATAAGTTTTTCTCAAGTATATATATTTGGAAGGCACAACTTTATTATAAGTGTGATGCCATTCTAATTTTAGTTTTAATTTTAATATCTTGAATTTATTATTTCCTTCTCTCGAGCAAAGTGATAAATACATTAAATAAATTTAATGAAAAGTCCAGTAACAAAAACTTTAGAAATTAAATATTTATAAATAAAATAAAAATAAATATTCAATTTATAAAATACTAAATATAAAAATATATTCAAGTTATGTCGAGCTGATCAAATTTAAAAAACATCAACCTGTCATCAGACCAATAATTTTTTTTTAATTTATTATCATATATAATATTCATATTATTTTATTTTGATAATTATGATGGTAAGTAATGCAAATATTTTTTATTAGCCGGTTTTTTTTAACAGCCCGGTCAAGGCTATGAGCTCCATGGTTTGGGGAAAGGGCAGGGTGTTGATATCATATGAGCACAGTTTCCCAAGACGACAGCCCCGATGAATTTGCAGGCCCTTTTCAATTACCGATGTACCAGAATTTGGTCCCTCCGGAGGAGGTAATGAAACAGCTGAGGGATCTTTTCGATACATAGAGAGGCGCCTTGTTCCGTGCATCGTGATGAATTTTAACTCTTGAAAAAACAAAGTAATGTGGTCAAGTACAAGCCACCTTTGCACCACCGACGTAGACACGTAGTTAAGTACTATTAGCAAATCAGCAATCAAATCGGGGGGGAAAAAACGCAAGCAAAATATCCGAGTAGTAAATTACATAAAAACCGCTATTTATCCCTGAAAATACCGTCTTCAGCTGCTCCTACCCCTGCTCAAAACCCTAACGCCATCTTCTCTTTCGCCAATCACACACGCAGGGACAGAGACTGCAAGAAAAATCTCCACACACACAAAATCCCCAATTCGACCAATCAAGCAATCATGGCGACGCACTCACCAAATCTGGAGTGTCGCATGTACGAATCGCGATACCCAGAGGTGGACATGGCAGTTATGATTCAAGTGAAAAACATCGCCGACATGGGTGCCTATGTGTCTTTACTCGAGTACAACAACATCGAGGGTATGATCTTATTCTCGGAGCTTTCTCGCCGTCGGATTCGGAGTGTTAGTAGCTTGATTAAGGTTGGCCGCATCGAGCCTGTCATGGTCTTGCGTGTTGATAAAGAGAAGGGGTATATTGATTTGAGTAAGAGAAGGGTCAGTGAGGAGGATATTCAGACTTGCGAAGAGAGGTATAATAAGAGCAAGCTTGTTCACTCTATCATGAGACATGTCGCTGAAACTCTGGGTATTGATTTGGAGGTATTTTTTTTAGTTTTAGGGTTTTGGTGGTTAATTGTGTGGCCTTTTGTGTTATTTTGAGTTCAGTTGACTGAAATTCTAGGCAGTCAGTTAGTATAATGCGCTCTTATGTGGGTTTATGTATATAATGTTCGGTATCTGTCCGGATTTGGTTTTTTTCCCGATGTAATTGGAGGTTAATTTTTTGGAATTTGAATTGTTAGAGTTTCTGTTTATTGAAATTAAGGGATTGTTATGCTATATTTGTGCCTTTTTTTCATATAATAATTCTGTATTGTGTAAAGAAATTGAATGGGGTTTTATTATGTCTTTGTATGATGGTTTCTTGTTTCTGGTTGTGTTTTGCTGTCTGAAGACCACGAAGTGTTTTGATGTGTTACTTTTTAAGAAACCAGCAAATGGGTTTCCACATTGGCTGTAGTGCAAGGTTGCTTCTGGTTGATATTACATGAGGGAAATTTATTGGTGGCTGAACATAATTGAACCATTAGGATCATGGCTGTGGACATGTAAAAGCATTTGAAGCTCTCAGTTTGATTTGAGCATATCCTATTCAGATGCTCCTATAATGTCTTGTTATTGTTCATTAACATGCCTCTTTTCCAGAGTTCCTTTGAGTTCGTCATGGCCTGAGATAACAGTGTTGTCATGTTCAAGAATATGAATGCTTTCAAGTAGCGTTTGCCAAACTAAAACCAGTACATATTGCAGGAACTGTATGTCAATATTGGCTGGCCTCTGTACAGGAAATATGGACATGCTTTTGAGGTGAGAATTTGGAGCTCTTCATTTTGGAGATTTTTCCTTTTTGACATGTTATGCACTACTCAAGGAATTGACATGCAGGCATTCAAAATCATGGTGAATGACCCTGATTCAGTTTTGGATCCCCTCACTCGTGAAGTCAAAGAAACTGGCCCTGATGGACAGGAGGTAACCATTGTTTGGTGAAGTCTTTGACACATTCTTTCTGTTGATTACAGAGATTTCATTCACGGTGCAGGTAACCAAGGTGGTGCCTGCTGTGTCAGAGGAAATCAAAGAAGCTTTGATTAGGAATATCAGGAGAAGAATGACCCCACAGCCACTGAAGATAAGGGCTGATATTGAGATGAAATGTTTCCAGTTTGATGGTGTTCTCCACATTAAGGTCCAATTCACGTTCTTAGCTTTGCCTTCTTTTCCTGTGAACAGTGTTCGTGCACCTGACCATGTTTACTGTGGGTAGAATTTCTAGTTTCATGATGCTATTCCATATTACAAAAGCTACCTTTTGACTTTGCAGGATGCAATGCGGAAAGCTGAGGCCGCTGGAAATGCAGACTGCCCTGTGAAAATTAAACTGGTTGCCCCTCCACTTTATGTTCTCACCACACAAACCCTAGACAAGGTTAGCCTTATTCTGAGATTTATCTTGGGATGAAATAGAGAGCCTTGCATGATTATAGATTTAATTATTTTTTTTATTATGTAGGCTGTTGTGAAATTCCATGTACAAGTCCTAACTCCCAAGTGACTGCTAGTGTCATGCATAGAGAGAATGCTAATTGTAGTAATGCTCATGTCCAAATGCTGAATCTCTTTGCTTATATGTTCTTTGATGCTTTTATTCAACTTAGAATTGCAGTCTGAGATCTAATCAATTATACAATGATGCGCTAACAAATGATGGAGGATGTAAATATGTGCTCAAACTCCCCTGCTCTTGGGGTCACAGCAATACTTGCGCCCCTCGCCCCTCGCCCCTCGCCCTTTTCCCATTTCTTTTTAATTGCCTGGTCGGGGGTGATTAGCCAGCCTCATAAAGTTCAAGGCAGTTCATTTTCAGATTTTGAAATTGCCTATGTTGTGATTTGTTCAAGATAGCGAGTTGTCATTGGCATGGTAAATCAGCCTGCTGGGAAAAAAAGAAAGAGAAAAAAGAACTCTGACCATTTAGTATTTTTATCATGTACTGTCGCTTGATTTGAATTGAACTGTTTACTGAACTTTTTGTTGGGGCCAGAATGTTAAATGGGCTGGTGACTGTTGATGATTAGCTGTTTTACAGACCAGCATTCTGATTCCTATGATTTGTTATCAAGCTAGAATTGAAGGCCCTGTCAACTTTTTTTTTTTAAAAAAAAATGACTTGGAGACAATTATGGGATACTGTCATTATTGTGTATTTGTATGGCGCTGATGAAATGCTCTGATTTCTACTGGCCCGTGTAGGATCAAGGAATATCAATTCTCACCCAAGCAATTGCTGCATGCACTGAAGCAATAGAGGCGCAGAAAGGGAAACTTGTTGTGAAGGAGCCACCGAGAGCAGTGAGTGTCAATTTTTTCATCTGCTCAAGGGTTTTTATTTGTTTTGAACACTTGATGAAACTGGAATTCATCTCAGAATTTTTGGTGTCAGCCCATAAGGGCTTCTTTTTGGACAATTTATTTACTTCATTTATAACTTGCTTTCCATTCTGGGCTTCTCTGACTTGGTATGTTGTGGTTTAGGTGAGTGAACGAGATGATAAATTGCTTACCGAGCACATGCTTAAGTTGCGGAATGCCAATGAAGAGATCAGTGGCGATGAAGATAGTGAAGAAGAAGAAGATACGGGGTTGGGAGATGCTGATGTGGAGAACGCAGTAGGTATAATGGAGTGAAAAAGGCAGCGGAAACTGCTACTTTTTGTTTGGAAAATCATTTCCCCAATTTTTTGGACAAGGTTTTGGGGGAATTGTATTGATGAGTTTTTTTTACCAATTTACTGAATCATTGAGTAGATTTTAGGTGAGGATCCATAACTGCCTATTTATTTAACTGCTGAACAATTTGCTATTCTCTGTCGTCTTTCTCGATTGTTATATCTTTTGCTCTGTTGCACAAGAATGGCACTTGGATCGGGGCCTATACATATATATATATGCTTTTGTTTAAGCTGCATATTCTGAACAATGTTGATGGTCTCACAAGCTCCGCCATTCTTTTTCTCGTAATCTTCCATTTAAGTGAAAAACTTGGCTAACAGAATAAGCGGGGATGATCTTAGAAAAAATAATAATAATGAAGGTAGAGAAGGGTGTAAAATACGACTGTCATTTATAGATTGGAAGGGTGGTTTTGCGCGTGTTAAATGGGTGTTCTTGTTTTTTTTTTTTTTTTTATTTAAAACCCAAGCCTTTGCCCGTGTGTTTTTTGAAATCCATCTTTGAAGATGGATGGTGTTTCTTAAAATAGTGTTTTTGAAAATAGTTTCCCTTGAAAATAAATTGAAATGAATTTTATTTAGATTTTTTATTTATTTTTAATACCAGCTTATTCAAATCATTAAAAAATATTAATTTAATATTTTT
>Ga0325403_1000530_pt1 | contig 27349 bp, 8 predicted proteins | sample PopdelMetagenome_19_FD_205665 | JGI IMG/M metagenome (GOLD analysis project Ga0325403, IMG submission 205665) | Populus deltoides microbial communities from Bellville, Georgia, United States - Xylem-PdKOR-R4 | ecosystem: Host-associated > Plants > Phyllosphere > Stem > Wood/Secondary xylem... | reverse complement strand
AAATCCAACAACCAGAAAGGAATGGATTACTTGTGAATCAGTAGGAAGAGAAACGGAAATGGTATATCTTTCAAAGTCTAATAGGGTGAATATATTTTTTATCTGAAAATATATTAAAATAATATTTTTTAAAAATTATTTTTCGTCTTCTCCTTCTTCTAATGTCATAAGCAAAAATGAGGTGTTTGTTAAAAATAATATTTTTAACAAACATTTGATGATGGCCCCGGCGAGATGCTGCATGCTTTCCCTATTTGTCTGAGATATTTTTCACCGTCTTCTTCTGATGTATATTAATTCTGTGTTTTAGGAAAACTAAAATGACATGAAGTTCGAGCTGGATCTTTCCATGGGTCTCATAAGTACTGATTCAAACACTAGCTATGGGTTTGAGAGTATGATATTCTTATCATGAGAGAGCTAGCGGCCATGCTCTATATCAACAACTCTTTTATACATGCCTGCCGAGGGATGCTCAAAACACTCTCCACTGCAGATGCATGCATGGATACCAATCTTCCGTTGGGATTAATGTATCAGCTTCAAAGTTGAGTACTGTCAAAACTTAATTAATGTGTGAAGAACAGGGAGATTAATTCTTGCTATCTTTCTTTCAATAATAAACTTCAAAAAAAAAACACTGTCAAACAGCAAAAACAGTCTAAGGATGTTTTTTTCCTTTTTTTTTTTTGTGAAATCCTATGTTTGTTACCAGTACGTACTAGAATGTCCATCTCTCTCCCCTCCCCTGATTAAATTAAATTTTTCCTCTTTATCGAGCATGAGGCGAAGCTCTCCAGTATAGAATCTTTCATTCTTTGAGTTAATTATAATTTTTTATTGAATTAAATTAATTAATCCCTCTAATGTTAAAAGATAATCATATGGTCCTTGACAAGCGTTGATCATTCTTAATCTGACACTTTTATTTCAAAAAAAAAAAATCTATTTTTTCCTCAAAGATCGATCACAACAGCACCGACTTGGAAGTATTTGTAAAGTTTATAATCCGAGGGTCGCCAGGATTTGGTTCAAACTCTCCAATCCAACGGAAACATAGCGTCTTACTCGATCTCTGTCTCTCTCTCACGCACGCCCACACGCACACAAAAAAAAAGGTTATTGAGTTTTGTTAACATGGCAGCAAAAAAAATCAACATAACATCTTCGTCGTCATCTTCCACAGCACCCGTCAAGAAACCAAGACGTGATGCAAAATGGCATGCTATGATGAAGAGACGCAATGCCATCATGAAGAGAGGGACTCGTTTCGAAATCTTGAAAGAAGCTGCTGCTGGATGCAGTTTGGAAACGAGCCAAGGGTTTACTTGGGCCAGATGTTGCCTTCTTGGTAAAGGTGGTCATGGTTCTGTTTTTCTTGCTAAAAGAAAAACAACAACAACAACAAGCGATGGTGATCTTCCTGATAAAATTGCTGTAAAATCCGCTACTTTAGAAAACGCGTCTACCCTCAAGCATGAAAAGAGGGTTCTTTGCGATCTTAAGGCAAGCCCTAATGTTATCAAGTGCTACGGAGATGAAATTACCGAGACGGGTTGCGACGGAGAAAAAATCTACAATCTTCTCTTAGAGTTTTGTTGTGGGCTCAGTTTACATCGTCAGATTAAACTGTCAGGTTCTGGGTTACCCGAGTCTGATGTCAGGAAATATACAAGAGATGTTGTTAAAGGCCTGAAGTACGTTCATTGTCGCGGGTATATTCACTGCGATGTGAAGCCAGGTAATATCTTGCTCGTGCCTGGTACTGAAGAATGGAGTGGGGGTTTTGTTGCAAAAATTGCAGATTTTGGATTGGCAATGTCCATTTATGAAAATCAGAATTGGGGTGATGATCTGATTGGGACATATCCTTATATGTCGCCAGAATTGGTTAAAGAGAAGAGGTATGATTACGGTGTAGATATTTGGGCACTCGGTTGCACTGTGGTGGAGATGTTGAGTGGTAAACCTGTGTGGCCTCGCATGGATGTTCCAGGTTATTTGTATACGATAGGCGACAGTCAGGATTTGCCTCAGATACCAAGTTCTATATCTGATGATGCCAAGCATTTCCTGGGGAAGTGTCTTGTAAGGAATGCTGCTCAGAGATGGTCTGCGGACGAGTTGCTGGAACACCCATTTCTTTCGGTGGGTTAGTGGTGAAGAAACCCTAGTGATTCTCTGTGTTTGATGACGATTCTTATTTGTTTATCAATGATTTTTTAACCTTTTCAGTAAACAATGTAACTTAGATTCCGCAGGATTTAATGTAATATTGTTAATATGATATGAGAATAGTACAGTAAGGGTTTGCTCTGTCTCTGTTAAATTAGCTCATGTTTATGCTATAGCTAGCATCAATCTCCTTTTGGATATAACTAGATTGCTGGCACCGCGAGACGTAGAAAAAAAAAAAAAGAAGAAGAAGAAAAGAAAAGAAGAGAAAAAGATTATGATTTAATAAAATAAAAGAAATTGGATAACTAGATTAAATCAAAAAAATAAAGATTAAAATTAAAATAAAAAATAAATTAGAGAGCAACAATAAATTTTAATTTAAAAGTTAAATTGAAAAAAATAAAAATATTAAAAAAAATTAAAAGAATAATGATAAAAAAAACAATGCATTATAAACTTGAATGGAACGCTGAAATAAAAAAAAATTATAAAATAATCAAGTAAAAAAATTAGAAATTCAAAGAATAAGGATCAAATTGAAAACACAACAATACATGATAAAAAATAAACATGTAAAATTTTTCAACATGTTTTTTTTTACATAAAAAATTTCTGAATATAAATAAAAAAAACTTATGCGTGTATCTAATTAGATAAATAAAAAATTTGTGTAAATAAATGAAAAAAAATCATTAACAATAAATAAAAATAAAATTGAAAAACTTGAGAGAAAAATATAAATCAAGATATTTAATATTATAACACGGGTTATTTACCTGGTTGTGTTTAATGAATTCATTTATTAAAATCAAGTTATAATAAAAATCAAGACACACATAAAATTTATTGAAAAAAATAAAAGGAAAAAAATTATTATACAAGGCTGCACATGTTAAAAATATTATAAAAAATTAATATTTTTATTTTTAAAAAAATAAATTTAATCTATATAAAATATACAAAAATAAAAAATAAATTATATTAACCTCTTCAAAAATTAAACACTTTCAATATAATCAAAAAATAATTTTTATTTTAAAAAAATAATAAAAAAAAGTAACAGAGAAGTAAAATACAAACTTAAATTGATTTTCTAGAAAAGACATAAAAAAGTTTTAATTAAGAATTTATTTTTTAAAAAATAATGTTAGGCATTATTGGGCCTGGTAAGTCAGGCCAAACACCTAGCCCATGAAAAAAAGGCTCGTGCGCATGCCTGTAAGATTAGACCCACATGCACATATTTTTATTATTGTTTTTAAGTTAATTGGTCAATTTCTCTAAAAACTCATTTTCAATTTATTTTTGATTTAAAAGACTTAGAAAACACCATTGGAAACCTTTTTAAATTGACTCATGACCTTCAAAAACACAGAAACACCGTATCAAAAATCAAAATCAACCTGAAACAAAAAATCTTATTGCGCTTATATATGTTTTTTTAAGCACTTTGAAGATAAAAAAAAATATATTTAATTTGAACTCTCCTCATCAAATGAAACCATTTGATACAAAAATTAATCGTTTTGATGGTTAGAATCGTCGCAACAACAATATCTTTTCTCTACATTGGAATTTGGCGAGCCCCCTCTCTCCTCCCACCTAAAAAAAACTGAAAAATATAAAAAAAAAATTTAGTTTGGAAAATAATTTTTCTAAAATTAAAGAGATTGGTCACTTAATAACTAGAAAAAATAAAAGACTAAAACAAACTTTTCAAATAAATTTTAAATCAGTCACCTATTTTTACCCAATTTTTCCACTTCAGATCATATTTTTTAATTCAATCCTCCCTCCTCAAAAAACCATGCAAGATTTGAGATCAAAATTGCTTAATTGTACAAAATAAAAATTTGAGAATTAAATTAAATTTTTTTAAAAAAAATTCACTACTCACAATAAATAACACTACAGTGAAACCAGTAGCCTTTTCAGTTTCTTTTAATTATGAAAATAGTAGTTCTAACTGCGGCTGCCCTGGAGCATTTTCTAGTGTTTAATACGTGGCCTCCTTGAATTTCAGCTGTCTACCACAGCTCATAGTTTTTTTCTCGGATAATAAAATCCTAGAAGCATAGTTTTAACGAATCATCTCTGATAAAACTGCCAAGAGATGCTTTTGAAACCACATCATGTTGATTAACAATGTTCCAAGTAAGAGCCGCAGAATGAAGAACTGGTAGTCTTTAAAATTAAACTCCATTCCCTTTTTTCCAGTTGAAGTAAAGAGATGGCAGACGCAGAGCACAGTCATGTCCAAGAAGAAATATAAAAACAAACCCATTTTCAGGGCAGCAAACAATCTACTCTGATGAAACAAACTTTCATTCCATTATGCAGGGAAAATTTTTACATGGGTTGCCAAGCAGCTTGTGAATGTTACATGGAGCTTGGTCCCACTATATAACAGGCTCTTCTCTCCTATGCTTGTCTATCTACAGAAGAAATGGTACATGATTAAAAGAAAAAAAAGAATCAAGGAGAATAAGATTTACTTGGTCTTACAACAATCAAATCACCTAATTTCGCGTGATCTGCTCACAGCACAAGAAAAAAAAACAAAGAAGAAGCCGCAAGTACTAATCATCTGGTTATATATCTTCGCTAGAATGATCGAAACATAATCATGTTGCCATCTAAGTTGGTCTCCAGAAATTAACCATGGATAGAAATCTGACACTCTTGTAATTCAACCATATATAGAGTCCCTCTTTGCATACAGGAATGAGCCCGTTGGGTGATTTCATCTTCTGAGCTAGAAATGACCCTTTCTGGGTTGGCATAATTACCGTGCAAGGGCGTTTCTTCTGAAAATCTTCGAGATCATAGACTCGCCGATGGCACCAGGCATCTCTTCACCACCTTTACTGTCCTCAAACTTACGGCTTAATTCTGCACAATATGCCTGAAACTCTTGACAACTTCATGGTCAAAGGTAGCAATATGCCAATATGATGCTTCAGATTTACAGTTGATGAATATTCAGTTGAAGAAATATGGAGATCTAAGAACTTCTTGCAAGTCAAAGTTGCCTCTCTCAGGCAGAGATGGAAACTTCAATGTTGGATATGACGTCTGGAAGTCTTCAAGTAACTGAGGATAATCCAAGTTATTTATAGAGGTCAACAATACTATTAATAAAAATAAATAAATAAATGAAACAATGTCATAATTGAGTTGATTTATATTTGAAATACAAAAAGGAAAAACTAATGCCAAGCAGTTATCTGGCTACTGGGAAGCTGGGAGAAGCCATTTCATATATAGAAGCATTCTAGTTAAGTTGCATGTTTGAGGCTCTCTTTCTTTTTTGTTAATTGATCTTTCATTTTAAAGATCAACTCAGTGTTTATAGCCTCCAAAATTACTTGTTAGGAAGACACAATAATTCATAGTTCCTTTTGAAGACAATGACAAATGCTTGCTTATTAGGTCATGTCGGTCAGAGAGAAAAACTGGGTCATCACACGCCACTGCACTCACATTTTCAAGTATTGGCATGTTATAAAGCTCCACAAATTTTTCCCGCAGTATCCTATTCATCAAATCCGCGTCTCTTGCATGTGTCCAGAAAGAGTCATGAACACCTGCAAAAGGAGATTCATTTCATAAGGATGTGGGGATTACAGATGATAGTGTTATGATAGCTGGAAACTATACAATGACAAAATTAACTGTGATACACATTACTGTTCATACTTGAGTAACACTTCTGGTTTCTCAACTCAAGTTATTAGGAGTACTTACCATCATTTGAAACTGCACTATCATAGCCTCATGAGTAAACATTTCTTATCCAGAATGCCTCATAGCACATTTATGTGCAAGTCAAACAAGATGAATAATAACACTCTGAATAGGTTTTAGTACGGATAAATACATGTGATTTTCTGATAATGCAATGACTTGCACTTATGGTAACATGGAATAAGTTCAAAAGAAATCAAAGTTAAAGGGAAGAAAGGATGACTTGAAGAACTAGGTCCATCATAGTAGCAGTAAACTCACAAAAATTAGCAGACCACGAAAAAAGCTCCAATGAAAAACTAACATTAACTCGGGCATGTAGTAGGGGTAAGCTGGCTTAGCTACAGAGATATGAAGAATTACATTAATTGTTCATTGTTGTATCAAAGTTACTAGAATATAGGATAACTTCTCATCATAATCAACCCAAAAAGTACATTCTAATAGGCTTAAATTAGCAACTTTTGAGAGCTTAATGGACAAAATAAAATAAATGGCTTAAATGCTTGCCAAGTTCAAACCATATGTCAAGGTTCAGTTTATCAGTCAAGTTTCAATTATCATTAAACAGTAGAATATTAATTCCTACCACATATTGTTTGCAACAGACAGAACAAGTTGAAACTTGAACAAAAAGTTGACCCAACTATAAAAGGTAATGATATAAATAATAGCTCTACATGGACTGTTTGAAAAAGACATTCTTCAACTTCTTCATTCATCAAAGACATAGAACGCTTCTAGTCTTCTACACCATGACAATATGTCAATTCCAATATATTCACTAGGTTTAAGCTTCATATACTAAAGACTGCAAGACAAACCTGCAAAACGTAAATCAGCATCCCTGCATGCAACAGCAGTCATCATCATATGTGAGCCGTCAAGCGAGTGCACAAAATTTGGAGGGAAAGCAGTTCTCTGTTTTCTAACCTGCACCTGATAGTAATAGTATGATAATGTTTAAATGTGAGTGCATGAAATATTAGAAAGGAAAGAGGGGATGAAAGCAAGACAACAGAGTAAAGCTTACCGAACTGCCTTCCCGTTGCAGGGCCAAAACCTGAAGTGAAGTTCTTATCTGCAACACCAAATTTAGTTACCTGACTGTTTACACACACACACACACACACACACACACACACAGAGTGGGGATGCAGAGGACATAAATTTCATGCCATATTTTGTGCAGGAGAAAAAACTGACATAAATATCATGCCATTCATTTCTTGTGATATTTAATGTCATAATCGCAAGGCATGAGTTCATAGCCAACCAATGGTTTGATCACTAAAAACTTTTTCCAGTGCTGTGATAAAGGATCCCAACAGGGAAAGGATCTTTACCATGACCAAAAAATATCCTACCTATTGTTATAATTTAACCATTTCATATATCCTCTACCAGCAATAAAGCGTTTAGCGAATGAACATTTGTAAAGTGAGAACACCATGAAAGCAAGGAACCTTTCGTACTGGAATATTAATCTATAGCAACCTGCACCTAATAAACAAAAAAAATGCAGCAATGATTTAATACTTACAAGATGTCGTTGAGTCTTATAGTATGGCTGCACGACAGGAAGACCTAGTGGAGTTGTCCACCGCACAGGCTGATCTTCTGAAGCAATAACCTAAAATAGGTTCATGGTCAAGCAATAAAATATACTTGAACAAAATGTTACTATTAATTAATATAAGGGTGGTCCATGTAATTTCACTCCCAAATGTGACGGAGACATACCTTTGCACAATCACCAAGCCAGCCCATTATATCACGTGCAGCTTGGAACAACTCTCCTAAAGCAGTCAATGTCACCTATGGAAGGGTTAATGAGTAAATTTGAAAATGATTCAAGGTAAGGATCACCTCACAATTTTAGGTGCCTACAGTGAGATGAACATGTAATCCACAGCATACATTACACATAGCTAAGATACATCTTGATTAGAGTATCTCACATTAGTTGACATTAGATACTGTCATCAACTTTTCATTGACATTTTCTAGAAATCAAGTCCAATTAATTTTACCATATCCTAGAACAGCAAAATACTCTCCTTATAAACACGCTGGAATCTGGATGCTTACTTTAGCAGCATAACAGGCCGCACTGAAGAGCACTCTATCATCTGTGATGTGACCCTTCTCCTCTAACCTTCTTTTTATCTGCTCACGTGCCCCAACATAAGTGACACCATACACTGAAGTCATCACTGTTTGTTTAACCAGTTTGCGATCCACCTGAAAAGCTCCAAAATGTTAGATTTGGTCGAAAGAAGTTGAGAAGTAAATGATTGCTTTTATTAAAAAAAAAAAAATGATAATCCATCAAGCTTCAGTATGTGGGAGGATGGCTTATCCTCTTCATAGTTCCTTTATCTTTTGGAACAATTTTCTCTTATCTAAAAAAAGTTGATAATCCAAACATCAAAGTAAGAAAAGGAAGAATAACCTCATCAATTAGGACCTTGGCTAATAAAGCATGTGGGTTTGTAGCAGGATCCTTATTGCTGTCTCTTCTAATTATTTCATGGACCCTGTCAGCAAAAATCTCATCAGTCTCATTTTGCGCAAATATAAATATCAAATGCACATATACAAAGAGTGCAATAAAGACACGCACAGTCATGCAGAAATGAATTCATAGTTGACGACATGTTAATGTTCTGTAGAGAAAATTACAATACCTAGCGGCAATTTCTGAATAAACATCTGAAGGTTTCTCTGCAGCAACTAAGTTAACTGCTGCTGCTTCTTGCTGGAAAACATCAGAAGACGAGAATGCATAACTTCAGTTCAAATCAACCAGAAAAGTGGAAGATGCGTATATTCAAAATGCAACAAAATATATGAATTATTGTGCATTGCAAAGCCTAAGAACAGCACTCTATTTCAAACCAATTCTGATTCCCTGCATCAGAGAGAATAGTTGGAAATTTAATCATTGTGGAATTATTATATCCAATACCACTGAATCATAAATGATTATGGGAGGCTGGAGAAGGATTTCAGGTATTCATGGATGCAGTTTTGATCAATCAAATTTTGGATAGCATGCCTTAAAATTATGAATGAATCAGCAGAATGGTTGAGAAATAACTTCAATTTTGGTTATTTTCAGCATTCCACATTTTTAGAGATGGGAGAAGAATAAGCTTGGTACAAAAGTACACAGCCAGGGTGGCTAAATGAATTAGTGATAAGCAACATGAAAACATGATTAACATGTAAGTGTCAGGAATCACATAAAGTTTACGGCTCTTAATATTCTATTCTTAAAGGCATTGTAACCAGAAAGCGGTATCTTCAATCATTTTAAAGGAGACGGTAACAGGACAATGAAAGTGCCTATAATGTCATGCTGCAATAACAACAGAGACGTGATTCATGTAGTGTATCCAAACTTGCTTTCATGAAACATAAATGAGTCTAAAGGGGTTAAGGTAGACCCTAACTGATTACCAATTTTTTTTAACACCAAATAGTGGTTATATAATCATAATGAGTACATCAATTTGTATTGTTTTAGAAAAAAAAAATCCCCTCTGATTACCTTAGAGTTAAAGTAAAACATTTGAAATTATCAGGTCAAATGTCGCCCAAGTACTTTCATTCCCTTCAAATGTCAACCCAAATGATGTCATTTTACCCAGATAGGGGTGTTGTTTTGGGGTCAATAATGGCATCATTTTGGTTTTTTCTTGCACAAAATAACATTACCAGGATGGCATTTCAACCAAATAATACTACGAATTTTTCCATTGTTTTCTTATTTTCTAAAATGATGCAAGAAGAAAGAAAGAAAAGAGTAAACCTACACTGTCTCTTCCCAAGGCTGCATAGTGCTGTAGACCATTGCATGAGCCATCCTACAGCAAGTAAAGGGAGGGAGGGAGGTTTCTGTGTTAGCTTGTTTTTTCAGAAGTAGAACTAAAAAACAATTGTGTATCCAGATGCTTTTAAACAAAAGTTACAACATGCATAAGATTTAAAATATATGAGCAAAAATCAATCAATAATGCAAATACACGAGTTTTTAAATAAGAGAACATACCATGGTCACATTGCATAAGAAATGTGTTCTTTTTAGAACAACAAATAGAAGTGAGGAAACAAAACCAGAAATAGTACAAGATGTCCACTTAGTAGATGAAAGAAACAAAACTCAGGAAGTAAGGCACTACAATCTTGCTAAATTATCAACTAAGAGAACTCCTGTGAAAGCTCTTGAAACTTAAGAGCTTTGCACACGTGGCATTGATTATTAATTCAAACTTCTTATCCCATACAAATCCAGCCATGTTGAAAATGGCTTAGATCAATTATTCAAATCATACACTTTTGTGTCCTAAGTACATGAAAAAAAAAATCTGAAGGAAGATTCATGCCTGGTGATAGAAATGACAGTTTTCATCTAAATTTACTTCATTCTAACAGAAATTATTATCCTAATAATTAAGTGACAACTAAGCTCTCCACTACAATCTTTCAAATTGACTAGGAGAGCTGGTTTCAAAAGGTAATGGCAACAACAGTCTGTCAGATAAGCGGGAAAGCAGATATTTGCACAATCAGGTAATATTTGCATGTTTATTTCATTTTCCCCCACAATTGTTGAAAAGAAGTGCATCCTTCAAAAATGTGTTCATAGTATTTAATTTTTATTTTTTAGCAAATTTTCTTTTTGCTGCATTTGCTTACGGTGAAGGATTTACCTGATGGATTGGCAGGTGGGAGATGACAGTATGTGGTGACGCACTCTTTAAGGCTTCTGACAGATTAATACAAGCAGCTAAGCACTGGAAAGGATCTTCAGCTGTTAACCACCAGCGCTTTCCATTGACAGGGTTCTCTGCTGAATCAAATATCTCACTTAGATGATTTTCCACAAATGCTAGACGACCATCATGCGACAACTTTTCAACCCCACCAGAATACAAGTTTGCTAAATGTATTTTCAACCAACATAACCCAGACTTCCCTAATGGCCTTCCTTCTGCAAATTCAAGAACTCCTCGACAAAGATCGGAACTCAGATGAGTCAAATGTGGGTGCATCGGGTATGCGCGGCCTCGAAAATCAAGATTGTGAGGATAATAAAATCCCTCCTCATCTTTCAGCTTTCGAGCAACCTATATAAGCCATGGTTATGAAATGAAATGCAAAGCCTGTATATGCATGTTATTAGGCAAGAAGTGCAAATTCAACATTTATCTGGTTACTCGAGCTATTAAGTGAATATGAAGTAAGAAACTTTAAATTATTGCAATAGACTTAAAGATTGTCAATCAAGCCAATATCTTGATTGTTGAGCATAAGAACTCACCAGCATTTTGTTTCTATGAACAAATCAATTCAATCAACAACACAATCTTGCAGCATACAGAAATCAGACATCTTGTCAATTTGAAAACTGAGAAGGAAGTAGATCTTACAGAAAGCTTAAGTTCAGTGTCACATCTTTGAGAGTGCCTCTCTTGATTTATCTTCTTTGCCTTCCTCACACTCCATTTCCACTTTTTAATTTCTGTTAGATCATCTGAGGATGGTTTCTCTGGTATAGGAATCTGAAACCCAATTAAGTACAATTCAGATATATGTCAAGTTGTTTAAATGGTGAATTAATATCATAAGAAAGTAACAGATCTTATTTTGGTAATTGACTAAGGACAATTTGCTTGTGGCATCACATCCAACCACCAAGATTCTTAATGCATGACAGATTATTTCACAAGAATCATGTGGTCTATGAGATTTCAAGGATCACCAAATCAAATTATCACAGGTAAAATAAATGAATGTAGAAGCCATCAAAATAGTTGCATACTGTATGTTCTAACTTTCAAATGATCCCATTGCCCATGCAATTGACATAACCAACTGTTGCACAAGAAATTATTAAGTGAAATTTCAAGTTCTCACGTCTCCTCGATTGACCAAGCCTGCATTGTTACCACCACTCGCCCATATCCTCTCCACCACATCCAGCACTTTTCCGTTCACCCTCCATTTGGTATTTCCAAGTGTATCCAGGGCCTGTTTATGCGACATCAGACAAGGAATAAAGTCATATGTCAGCTTCATGAGAACAAAACCATAGTAATGGCTTGATTGAAACTTAACAACATGCCATTAGACAAGGAATCTCAACCAGCATACTTTGGACCCAGGCATAAATTTCAGTTAACTGGCAAGATTAAATGTCATCTTTTAGCACAGGAAGCGTCTCTATATAAACACTTCTCATATAAAAAAAAATGCCACACTGTAAAATAAAATCAGTTGTGAGTTCAAAGCATAAGTTGGAACTGAGATTCAACAGCACAAGTTTGATGGTCTTAATATTTGGATGAACATGTTGTACATAATTATCGTAAAAATAATGGAACAACCTACACTATCAAACTATTGGTTGTGCATATATGCTACATTAACACAATCCCAGGACAATTCATTTACATTCATTAAACTGTATTTTTATTTTAGGATATTACATAATCTTTCAGTATCCTGTTGATCTGATCTATTATTAAACTTTTTATTTGTTCAGTATTTTTGGATCATGTGCTTTAATTATTTAATCATCATGAAGCAGGACAGGTGTGTGCACTTGGCAAATGCTCAAGACCTAGCAGCTGGTCCACAACAAATGCACAAGTTCTAGCCAGCCAAGCTTGACCCTTCTTTTTCTATGCAAGAGTAGAAAAAAAATGAGCAAGGAGGGAACCAAAATAAGCATCGCTCACCTCAAATACTTTCTGCATCTGTTTCCCAGGAACACTCCTGACTGCATCTTGTTGCTGCCTAGATCCATGAGTGCGCATGATATATGAAGGCAAGAACAAGTGCCCACCCTTATCATACCTGCAAGGAGCTTCAATATAAATCTCCTATAAAACTTTCGAACAGCTTCAAAATAACAGAGAAACCATGTGCAGTCCATATTCACATTATTTTCGAAAGGAAAAAAGTCACCTAGGTAAAGCATGCCAGGGTCAGTCAAGATTCTGTACTTTCATTTTATAATCAAGACAATATCGATGGACCTTAGCAGCCTCTCATAAGAAGATAGCAACAATATTTCTAAAAAGAGCATGAGATATCTACATTATCTATCATCTCTGATTCATACATACCCTCTCCATTTTTTGGGAGGCACCAGCATTGGAAAATAAGGAATCAACATGTGCTTAGCCTGCATCAGAACATAGATGCATATATTAGTAGAGTGTCCTAAGGCTAAAAGTCACAATTAGATATGCATTTAATATCTTCAATACTAGCACCCATTCCCCAAATTCATAGAGGAGTATACGTATGAGACGTTTTGAGTGGAGTCAAAATAAAGATTTGAAAACAGTTATACCAGAACTACACACCATGTAAGTGATAAGTTATACCACCAGAAACCATTTTCCTTTTCTTCCAAGGGACCAAAAAACACACTTGAGATGTCAAATGAACTATGGTAAGATCATTTGGATGCATTGCTGACATTTATGCTAAGAAAAACAAGAAGCATGGAAATATGGAAATGAGTAACAGAAATGCATTAACTTTGGTGAGAATTATATTGGTGGATTAAATGGGTAGGTAACTGCAGAATAACCTTGTTAATCAAAATTGAATTTAAGTAGACTAAAATCGTCATGTTCAGAATGAAAGAGATGTTTTGTTTTCACTCACCGTTCCATCCAGCCCAGTGAGGATGAGGGGATCGCATTCTATAACCCCATACTTCTTCACAGTTTTCTGCCTAAATGGATAAAAATGAGAATCATAAACAAATGGAACCTAGATTGAAGGGTTGGGGATTAGAAGCAAATTAAAAAAAAAAATGCACTGCTAACCATCCCTAAGAAACTTATGACAAACAGCCACATACATGAAAAATTAATTTTATGGACTAATAATCAACCATACAGCCATCTCTTGAATGTCAATGGTCAAACAGAAACCAAGATGATGAACCTAAAAATCATATACTGGCCAGTGCTCATTTACGCAACCAATTCCCTAAGAAGACCCTAAACTGATACGTACAAGGATGATACACTGGACAATTACCTACTGCTTAGGGAGCGCTTGGACAAAATAGCTTACAAAAGGGAATAGAAAATAAAGTCTCACCCTGGATTCTTTGTTACACTTTTAAATATGTGCCTAAATGCAGGTCGAACATCTGGTGGAATGCCCTCTGACTGGTCAACTGGGGGTTGTACATAGGCTGTTTCAGTTAATAATTCTATTAGACGACTTCCAAGCTGCAAAATTATATTGTGCATTAGAAACTACGAGGGGGAAAGGACACGAAAGAAAAAAGTTAAGGCGAAACCAAAAACAGAAAGAAAAAACTTCAATCCAGAAAGTAATCAAAACTAAATAGAGAAAGGGGCCCAGTTCGCCTTTTTGAAAGAAATGGTGAGGGCTACAAACCTTAGCTTGTTTATCTCGATTCCAAGGTTTAGTTTCATCCTGTATCACCAGATTTTGGACCTCCATGAGCCTTTTCCTTCTAATCAAACTATTTACACGTTTCCTGAGCATCTCCTTCTCCTTGTCCATACTCTCTTGAACATCATGCACTGTCTTCTTCCTTTGGTGATTCTTGGCCTTCTCCAAGAAATTATGAATTCTAACCTGATAGAGGCAGAGAACTGGTAGCTCAGAGATAGAATTATCAAGCTTGATGTTTGAAATAGACTTTGCATGCAGGGTAACTTTTCATCTCATTATGGGTAGCTCAAGTTAAGCCTGTCATCAAGTTTCATACTTTTCAAGTTTGGTTTATCTAAATAAAATCAAGCTTAAGCCTAACTCGAACCTAACATCAAGTCTTAACTCTTAATTGACCTTGAATCTGTCTACAAACATGGACTATAATATATATCATCACATTTCTAGTTGGTGGTGTTATTTTTTGTTTATCAATATACTATATATCAGTAACATTTTGCATGTTAAAAATAATTTTACTACCTTAATGTTTCCTACACGTATCTAAGCTTAAAAACACCAAGATGCATTATTCAAACAGAATATCTAAATAGTACCTCAACATGGTCACCACATCCCTACAACTAACAAGACACTATATGCATATTACGTACCCAGCTTTAGCTAAATATACCCTCCAGCCTAAAATCAAGAGCACAAATAATTATGTCAAACGCATCCCAATACTAAGTTAGAAATGAGAACCAAATACAGCAACTCTAACACTCACCTCCTGCTCTATAGCTATACCAATCTGCACCGCAGCCTGGACAACCCGCACGCACCCATCTTCATGCCCCACCATCACCAACCCCATCATCTTATGCATAACAATGACTGCCATTTTATCAGCTGGCAACAATTCAATATTGGGAGAAAATGCCGACTTCTGCTTCTTGGATTTCTCCAGTTTCTGCTCCCTCTCTATAGCCTCTTTCAATGGTTCAAACCACCCCAAGAACAAACTTTTAACGTAAGGCAAATTAGGTGCCAACTTTCTCTCACACATTTCCTTAACTAACCCCGTATACTCCTCAGCCATTCTCTCCCACGCCTCGGTCTCTTCCCTAATTTGCCTCCTCCTTAACAAATTATACTTCCTCTTCTCAATATCCTTTAACTCTAACTTCACTTTTTTATTGGCTATTTTATGCGTACCCTTCCAATAAAGAGCTGAAATCCAAGGTGAGTCTCGAATAAAAACTCTTTTGGAAGACTCTCCATGCACAATTTGGTCAAATTTGATCAAAGTTTCAAGCTTTTGGTGGTTATTAATGGTGGGGATTTCAAAGTCTTCAAGGAGACGGTCATGAGAAGAATCATGTAAAGGGTGAAAGAGAAGTGGTGGGTTTAGGATAGAAAGTTTGGGATTGAGAGGGAAAGAAGAGGAAGAGAGAGAAGGATTGGAAAGAGAATGAGAAGATGGGTTAGAGAGAAAATGGAGGTTTTTGTAGGGTTCATGAAATTTAAGAGTTTTTGATGTTGTCCATGCTGGGTGTTGAATAGAGAAAGGGGTTGTGGAAGCCATTTTTTTTTTCCTGTTAGAGAGAGTGGAGATAAGGTTGGGTTTAGAAGGGCAGAAGACAAGGGAACAGAGAGAGCTCAACTTCTATGAAAATCAAACCTCTCTAAAACCTCAATAGCTACCAGCCCATCCACACAGATACAGCAGGCTATTTTCTTTTCGTAATGAAACATTGCATACTCCAAGTATCCAATTTTTTGTTTGTTTAGGGAACTTTAAATTAAACCCTAATGTATTATCAAAAATTATTAATATAGTCTACAAAAATATTTTATCTTTTTAGTCCTTCGAAGTCGTAGACAGTTCTCAATCGGTCTATCTGAGCCTTTTGTAGTTTTGTTAGTATTTTCTATCGATTTTCTTAAGAAGAACACTATTTTTTGCATAAAAATATTATAATAAGAAGGTGTTTGTAATTGTGATGCATAATATTTTCTAAAATAGTATTTTACTTTAAAATAAATTAAAATTAATTTTATATATATATATTTTATTTCTAATATTAAAACCATTAAAAAAACATCATTTTAATATTTTTTTCAAGCCAAAACACTTTAAAAAAAACATCTAAAAACAGAAGCAGAAATTATGTCAAACATGGATGGAAAAATATAAACATTAAAGATCTAATACACATTTTCTTTGTCTTGGAACAAATTGAAAATAGGGTGCAAAATAAGAAAATCTTAAGGTTTCTTATTTTATTTACTTTTGTAATAAAAAAATTTAAAGGCTTAGTCATTCATCGTAAACCAAAATACTTCCTATTCTGGATTGAAATAATAAAATGATTATTTTGTCCTCCTAAAAAACCCATATAACTAGCTATTAAGGGTAAAATTATTTTTTTTATATGGATCCATTAGTTATTATCATATAATTTAGGATAAATTGATCTTTTAACATTTTAAAACAACATTAAAATGACAAAATTATCTTTAAAGTAAAAAAAAAATATTAAAATTTGTATCTAGGGGTATTATAATTGCTCACAATTCTAAAAGCTTTTAAGTCTTGAACTCAATGAAAAGTAAGGTAATTTTTTTTCAAATTAAATATAGTTTCATATTCTCGTGGTTCTTAATTTTTTAAGATCAATTAAATCTCTATTGAAATTATGATAAGGTTTCCTTTAAAACAAGATATTCTCAAGTTATCGACATTTGCTTACATATCATCATCACGGTTTTATTTTGTTCAATTATCATGAACTTTATCAATTCACAACACAAGTCAAGAGTAGACATCATCTACATCATCAATTTATTTATCTCAATTCATACATCAAATACAAAACAACTCTATAGTAAATAACATTAATAATTATGTATATAAGAAACATTATAATTTATTTACATATATAATTAATTTAATATACAAAAGTAGATTGAATGTTGAATTACAATATAATAATAGAAAGCAAAAGTTAAGTTGCTTGCATTACTAATATTAATTTAGTGTACATCACCAAAAGATTAGCATTTTATTTCTTTTTTTTAAAAAAAAATTAGCATGTCTATGATTATATTATCATTACTTAAACTAAAAGGATATATATGAAATCTATTGCTTTGCTCTTGAGAAGCATCTAAAATCAAATATATACAATATAAAAATACAATGATATCAATCACTTAATATTAAATCTGTACATCAATTTACTTCATCATTCCAGGTCAACACTTATACATAATGACATAATCTTTTTTTTTCTTTACATAAATTAGTTCATTCTACCCGGTTTATCCATTGGCAAGATATGCTAAGTAATTTACAATACTATGATTTATGTAAGATTCAAAATAATACTTTATAACCTTGCTTTAGACACTTTGGCTATATACTAGCAAACACCCCTTCCTTCATAGCTTATACTAGGTCATTACATTTTTTTTCTTTGGTACAAGCCCTTTACTTGATTCTTACTTTCATTGTCTTGATATTACCATCAATGGATTATATATACATGCCAATTCAATATACGCGCTATATATTTTACTACCATGACAATCTAGAAGTGTATTTTCATACTTGAAGTCACATTTCATACTCGTAACCATCATAAGGTATATTTCCTAAATCTCCTCTTAAAGGTTTACTACCCGTGATATTTATTTGTAAAATCATCTACCTTTATCATGTCAAGATGGAAGAAAATCCCTCCCACAAGTATGCATCACACGGTTCTCTAAGTAACATGTACAATCATATGTTTAATCCTACAATTCCCAACAGTTTTTAAATTAATATTCCAAGTTGTTGATTATACACGATGAATATGGAATGTCTATCACATTATCTATATAACTCACTCTTATTATTTCTTATATCAATATCTCAATTACCAGCATAATATCTTGAAACTAACTCAGTAGTTCCTTAAAATACTATACATTTATTACCTAATAACCTCACAATAGTCCTCAATTCTTCCATCGAGTAGTCAAATAAATCTTTTGATGTATCCTCGGTGTTGTTCCAAAGATAAATTTTAAGCTTTATACATCACACTAAAAAAATAGCCTTAAATCACACTTAACCTCACTATTGAAACAACCAACATTTTAATACATCTAGATCATTAACCATTATTGGTTCAATCTCATTTGGGATACCAAAGCCCTTTTTAAAACTTAGCCCACACCTAAATACAATTTATTTGCTCAATTAGTCTCTAATACTCCGAGGTTGTGTTTACCAACATGCCCCACATTTTCATTATCTAACTATTAAATGGGTTCCTCTAGCCTGTGACCTTTTTCACACAATTTAATTTTCTTTCTCCATCCTTCATGTCCATCAACATAAACCTTAAAGATATATATAATCCTTCTGGCAATGGTCCTTAAATGAGAAAACAATTCAGTTGTCTACACAAAAGCCATGCTCCCCATCCCCCACATTGATAATTGTTTTAATTCGCCAAAACAATTAAATCTGTCAGCAGCAGTTTTGACCCAACTACTGCTAACAGATTCATCTGTTGATTCTTTATCAGCGGAGCTTCACTTTGGATGCTCACGGCTCAACTTAAATGCATTGTCCCAACATTTTCAAACGAAAAATTCCTCTGCGTTTCTTTAGACGGAGTGGAAATGACAGTGAGGGGGTTTAAGAGATTCTCTAGTTATATTTAGTTCGAGGCTCAGTCCAGCAGGCAGCAGAGACCCTCAAACAACTGGTTGGTGTGTTATGTAAGAATTACTCACCACGTTATTGTGTACAGAAAGTTACTAGAAAACTACTTTTTTATAAATACATATGAATGATCTATTTAAAATTTAATTGATAAATAACCTAATTTTATTGTGTTAAATTTGTTTGAATATATCGTCATCCTTAAAGAAAAATACCCATTGAAAGAGCTCTGCATCCACCAAGTTGAGATTGAAAAAATCTCCACCATTTTTATTCAGTTTTATATGCTGCAATTTATGTGTGTTCAATATATATATATTCAAATAAAAAGAAATGAGCAAAAGTTTTTCTAACAATGTAAGTTTTTGGATAGCATAATTTGCACATAAAAATATTAAATATTCATACTTATGAACCGTTACCTAGCAATGTATTATATTATTAAAAAAAATAAAAAAAATGTTCTTTAATATCATTTTTTAACAAACACACCCTTGTGATTTCAATTTAGGCAATTAGATCATTACTAGTTAGTTAATTTACACCCTGCCACAAGCCGGATTAAAAAAAAAAAAGCAAAAATCAATATAAAATAATAATAAAAAAACTTCATGAGCTCAAATTTACCACTTGGGGGGGGGGGGGTAGATCTATCACCTTATTGGTCTCAATTTTAGAAACAATTGGTTAAAAATTGGAAAACAATATTAAGAAAATAAATAAAATGCTAAGAAATTTTTCCAACCTTTTATTTATTTATTTTTAAAAATTTATTATTTACATTAGAATATTTTTAATTTATTTTAAAACAACAGAAATATCAAAAATATTTTTGTTAATTTTTTATTAATTTATGTTGGATTGTTTTATTTTTTTCTTTTTTATTTTTCTTGCTAAGTTTTTATTTTTTTTCAAAATCCAAATAAAAAATTAGAAAAAAATTATGAAAAAATTATTAAATCTCAAACACATAAAATAAAAACTTCATGAAAAATTAAACTTGAAAATCATGTTTATGAAAAATAGATGAATTGAATCAAGTAAATCAATAGTTCTATTCTATCCTTAATTGATGAAGTAAAAAAAATTAAGAATAAATAAAAATATTTTTTAGTGATAATAAATAAACAATTAAATATAAAATAAAAAAAATAAAAAATTCAAGCATAAATTAATGAAAAATAAAAAATTGCAATATTTGTTTTAAGTTTTTTTTTGTCTTTTAATAAACTAGAAAATCCAATGTAAATAAAAAACATTAAAAAAATTCTTCCTATAAATGAATAAAAACTTGGCAAAATTGTTTAACAATTTATTTTAATTTTGTTTTTTGAATTTTTAATCATTTTTCTCTTGAATCATAACTAATGGAAAGCTAACATGTGCCTCTCTAGAAAAGTTAAAATTAATGACAAACTTGGTTAAGTATAGACCAATGGACCTTTTTTGCCTAAAAATTATGAAAAGCTTAAACCAACTTCTTGTGGAGGATTAAAATGTTATTGTTGTTGTTGTTGTTAAAGCTTAAACCAACTTCTTGTTGGAGGATTAAAATGTTGTTGAAGCTTAAACCAACTTGTTGTTGTGTAAATTCCATAGTTTTCAGACCTGGTCCAGTCTAAGGCCCGGGTTCCGGGTTTTGACCGGGTCACCCTGGATCAATTTTTTTTTAAAAAAAAAATCAAAACAACGTTATTTTAGTAAAAAATAAAATAAAAGTCAACAGGTTGTAACCAGGTTTTTGACTGGGTCTTGCTGGGTCAACCAGGTCATACCAGGTTTTTTTTCTCATATTTTTTTTTCAACCCGGCTCGGTTCCAGCCATAGGTCAACCTGGTCCCGGGGCGACCCGCCGGGCCGGGTCAGGTTTCAAAACTATGATAAATTCTAAACAATTAAAGATTTAATAATATTTTTAAAAAATAATTGATTTGCATACAATGCTTTATAAATTACAATTAAAAGCATAAAAAACAAGAAAAACGTTTACGCCTTTGTTTATTTTCCTATAACATCTACTTTGAATTCTTATAAAAATATTCTAATATCTAAAATTCATGGAACTAGTTTATGCTATTAACAAAAAAGAAAAGGTATGAAACTTAGCTTCTGTAAGACACATTTTGAATTCTGACCAGGAGACATAGGATTAATATTATCAGAAGGCATTAACCATTTAGTAGGTGGTCTAGTAGTAAGAGTTTGGGACTGAGGGGTTTGCTCTCCCTATGATCTCAGGTTCGAGCCCTGTGGTTGCTAATATGATGGCCACTGGAGGTTTACATGGTCGTTAACTTCAAGGTCCATAGGATTAGTCGAGATGCACGCAAGCTGCCTCGTACACCCACATTAATAAAAAAAATATATTATCAGAAGATATTGTCAATATCATAAAGTCAATCCAGCAAGAACATAAGTAAAATGGCTGACGCTTAATTAAGAGTCTGCTGACACAAATTAAACAGTCAAATTCCTCGTCGTTTTGAAAAATATATTACGGAAAGGTGGTTTGTTTTAGAATAAAAATGATCATAAAGTTGTGGATAACAGAGAAACTATGCCAAGGGGGTAAAAAAAGAAGAAAGAAGACTTCTTGAAGTCTAACAATATATTGCTACAACTTGCATGGTTAAAAAACCACTACAAGTAACATGAGGGGTGTAGCTCAACTAGTTAGGCTTTGAGTTTGCTCCTCAGAAATCACCAGTTCGAGTCTTACAAACCCTATAACCACTTAAGGCTTACATGGTCATTAACTTTAGGGGCCGTGGGATTAATCGAGGTACACGCAAGCTGACCTAGACACCCACATTAATAATAATAAAAAAAACCACATTAAGCACACTTCATGGCATATTATTGTTTTTAAGTTGTTGATGAATAACATTTTAATGCGCTTAGTATAATTAAATCAGAACTAGTCTTGGTAAAATCTTACTTTATGAACAGAATTATTGGGTCATCTTTGGCTCCTCTAACTTGCATTTGTGTTGTAGTTTAAGTGCAACTTGATCACCATGGGAATTTATATATGAACAGATTAGTGACCTATCTAGCTTAAACAATGTTAGTACATTTTATTAGACACGCATGACATGCAGAAAATCCAGGAAATAACCGGATTGTTTTGGTGTCCTTTCATTACTAGAAAATTAATCAATAGTAATAGAAATGCTGTCAAAACAATTTTTGTTGCTAATTTCCAATGGAAATGGCGATGGAGAACTTCCATTGGCATTTTCTGACAAAAATGATGATGGATTACAATTACAGAACGTTTGCACTGCGTTCCAAAAAAAAAATTAACTTTTTTTTGTATGTTTTAGATCGTTTTGATGTGCTGATATCAAAAATGATTTTTTAAAAAAATAAAAAAACATCATTTTGATGCATTTCAACACGAAAAGTTCTTTGAAAAGCAACCGCAACCACACTCCCAAACATGCTTAATCGGTAATTATTGACAAAATAACTAACAAATTAAAAATACTTATTAAAAACCCATCGGTAATTTTACACATTAGGATTTACAAATGTAATTACCGACAAAAAATTTTGTTGGCAAATGTTAATATGTTAAAATAGGCAGTTCTTCCCCTCATTCTTCTTCTTCTTTTTCTTCTCCTCTCTAGAAACCAACCCCTCCATTTATCACAATGTTGGCCACCCCAACGCTTATCTACATCTATTAGTAGTAGCGTTAACATCAATTATTGATTTTTTTGTGAAACTTCGATACACAAAGTAAGCAAACCCACCTATTTTTTGCATTCAATTTATGTTTTAGGTTAATTTATTGAAATATTTTGTAGTTTTATTTTATTTTAAGTATATTTAACAAATGTTTTTATACCAAGTTACATGATTTGTGATATGATGTCCATAAATATGCAAAACATTGAGTTGGATTTGATGATGTTAAGGTATAGAAGAAGTATAGATCGAGTCACGTCGTAGAGGATAATTGGGAGAAGTTCGAAGAGTTTTAGCATCAAAATAATTTGGAAGGCGATCACGATCCTAGTCGCAAAATTGAAATAACAAAACACATGGTTTAGTCAGCATGCACACCAACGGATTGCTCCCACTTGTCAACCATGTACAACGCTTGGTAAAATTTTGGAATTATTGTCTTATCTTTCAATACAATGTATGCTTGTTATATTTTTTACAATATATTTATTTTGCAGGAACAATAACTTGAGCATGAGCCTACACGAATGGAGTTATATGAGGAGACTCATATAAGTAAGGTGGATGGATATGGGGAAATGGATGAAAAAATTCATAGATAGCAGAGATGAGGCATTCATTGTAATTTTTTTTAATTCATCTGTTTTTTTATAAAAAAATTAATTTTAATTTACTTTTTTGTTTTTTTTTGTAAGAAAAATGCAAAGCTGCAATGTTTGAAAAATATGGAGAAGGCATTTTCTCCCATCCACCTCATGATTTTTAATTATGGTTGGAGGCTAGAGCAACTGATAGACTCGATACAAATCAGGTTATATGGGATGCCTATAACATAAGCCAAAGAAATAAGGTGGGTTCATACTGCATGAACTCTAGAAAAACAACAGTCCAAGCCAAGCCAATCAAAGCTGGAATTTGAGTCGAGAGTCTAATAACAGGTCCAAAAGCGAGTAGCCAAATTAGAAAAAAAAAAGATGAAAGCCATATTAGAAGAAGAAAGTAGGCAGAATTGGAAGAAAATGATGGAATATACGTCTTCACAATATCCTCCTCATTTCAGTCCTTTTGGCTTAGGATTCCTCCTCTCCACCTCCACCTATACCTTAACCTTCATCTGTATAGCGTTTTATTTATTATTAAAAAATTAATATTGTAATGACTATTGAATTAATAAAATTTTAATGTTCAATAAATTTATAGTGTTTAGTTGGTTTTATTGTGTGTTTTTGTTGTTGTTTTTTTTTTTAATTTAATACCTATATAACTAAAAAAAAAGATTTACTAAGTTTTTGATGAAATCACCGATGGACTAAACAAATATGTTGGTGATTTTTTCGGCAAAAGGGATGTTATTTCATCAAAAATTCACATAATGGTTAAGACATTTTAGACTCTTCAATGGATTTAGCGATGAAGTTAGCAACTAAATTTTTTCACCTTATTCGCCATAATATTTCGACAATTTGGCAATGAAATATTCCATTGGTATTAGTTATCAATGGAATGGTCGATCAAATCTTGTCGATATATTTTTTATGTGTCAATATTCCATAAATGATTTTATCGATAATTTGAGACAATTACAGAATCATTGAATGATATCAATTCCCCAACAAAACTTTGATCGACAATCTGTGTCCATCAGTAACTCTGTCAACCATTTACATCCCTGACAAAATCATGTTTACTTGCTGATGGAATATTATGTCGGTGTTTTCTAATTTTTTAGTGGTGTTTGATCTCTTCTATTTAGGCAGTTAAGCACTTACGAGATTGACTAGGCTATATCTTTATAGCTTTGCGATGCTTTTTAGAAAGAAAAAAACAATAATGGGCGTATTGAATATATAACCATAAGTAATTAATTTAGGAATTAAGGATTTGAACTTGTAATATATGTGTACTACATACAAGGATTTTTACCACGCACCAGCCAACGCTACGACGGGAATGGATTTATATTTAAGTTTTAAAATTTTGGCTTCCATGGCTTTTCTCTAGTAAATTAATCTGGTAAGTTCCCTTGTAAGGACTTGATGGAAAGCCTTTTCTTTTTCTATGGGCATTAGAATAAGATGGAAGTAATGGAGTAAGGTGTTAAAAACAAAGCTAGCTTTAGTAAGTGAGGTGTTTGGGAGTGTGGTAAATGTTGTTTTTCAAAGTGCTTTTCACTTGAAAATACATCAAAATAATGCCTTTTTATTTCTTAAAATTTATTTTTGACATTAGTATATCAAAACGATCCAAAAACACTAAAAAAATATAATTTAAAGCAAATAAAAAATTAATTTTTGATGAAAAACAGGTTCAACTTCAATTCCAAACAGGGTAATAAGATTTTTGTCGAAAGCAACAAATTAATTAAAAATTAAAGTTGAAGTTTTCCTATAGCTAGCCAATGAAAGTAGCTTTAAGCCTTTAATTAGCTAGTAACTAGATATTTTTTATATTATATTGTAGGTCAAATCAAATTTTTGTTAAACATAAAGAAATATCTAGATGTGTTAACATGTTTTCTAGCAGAAAAAAAAATTAAACTATGTTAGGGCTGATTCGAGGTGATATAGTCAACTTTGCAAGCCCAAAAAGATTCTGAATGACTGGTATAAATATAGTTTGACTAAAAAAATTCAAGGTAATATCTTTTTTTAAAAAAATTAAGACAACAAGATGTTGAATTTACTCGGATCAACTTAGGCTAATCTGTCAAATCCCCAACTTAGATCATGAGACTCCAATAACCCTGTAGAAAGTAAATAAAAAAATTTTAAGCCTGATTTTCAATCAACTCAATGTTGAATGATGAAATTGAAAACAAGATTCAATTAGAAAAAAAAAGCTGAGTCAACCCGGGTTAATCTATCAAAGCCGAGTCATGTGACTAGGATTACTCTATATAGAGAAAATTGAAACAAATTATGAAGCTCAATTCTCAATCAAACCAATGTTGCTAGATGAAATTGAAAAAAAACATCAATTAAAAAAAGAAAAAAAACACATGAGTTAACCCAAGTTAACAGACCAAATATGTGACCCGAGCCATAAGGTTGAGATAATCTCATATAAAAGCAAACCAAAATAAATTAGGAAGTTTAATTCTCATTCATCCCAATATTTAAGGATGAAATTGAAAAAAAATACATTCAATTAAAAAAAGTACAAAAAAACCCCAAGACAAGTTATGAGACTATGATAACCCCATAGAAAACACATAAAAAAGATTATGAAGTCCAATTCTCAATCAACATAATGTTATAGATAAATATTGCATGATGAAATTAAAAAAATATGAGCTTTAAAAAGGAAAAAAACAAGTAAACCCGAACAAGTCTCCTAAACTTGTGTTAATCTCTATAACTTGCGACCTGTGAAATCATAGACTTGAGCTCAATTAAAAAGCTCAATTTTCAACTAATTTAATGTTGAAAAATGAAATAGGAAAAAAAAATCAATTAAAAAAAATATCAAAGTAAAAAAATAACAATAAAAAGAACGTAAATCAAATTTGATAGGAAAAAAAAACTAAATAAGGATAAAACAATAAAAAATAATTTTAAAAAATTATCTCAAATAAAACAAATAGTTATCAAAAGAATGGAAATCAGATCTGACAGGTGAAAAAAATTAAAGGATGATGAAATTTAAAAAAAAATCTAATTTTATAAATTACCTTAAATAAAAATGTTTGTGTGCGCCATCCATTTTTGTTTTTAAATTATATTTTATATTTATTAAAATATTAAATTATCCCTCAAACAATTGATTATAAATAAATAAATAAATAAATAACTCATAATGAAAATACAAGATAACCATGGACGTTAGTTAAAGAATTTGTGATTCTAAAGATAATTTAGTCATTTTATTATGCTTTTAAAAAATGAAAATATGAAAAAGACCCTAGAATATAGTTAAATAGTTTTTGCTTTAAAGGGTAATTTAGTTATTTTATTATGCTTTAAAATGTGAAAAGATCTAGTTGTCCTTGATAAATCTGATGATGATTAATGGACCTTATGAAATAATTGTATTACTCCCAATAGACAGTCAAATGATTTTTTTTTTTTATGAATGACAAATTGGTCATTACACGTTTCAATTTATAATACAATGGGTTTAGGACTACAGTAAAACCTTGATGCGTATTAGTTTTTTTTTTTTAATTTAGTAAACAGGACACAAGTTCCTATGTATAGTTCAGGATTAGAACAAGAGACAAAGAAGTTTTTCTATAGCATTATATGATATCTTCAATCGTCAAGTTTAAAACACAAAGTAGCAAATTTGTCTAAAAACAAGGACAATCTCTAAGAACTAGAATCCATCCACTTTAATTATTTCATGCCAATACTTTTAATTTTATATAAATGAGCAATCACTTTTCTTCATGATTTTCTTCATTAACCAAATCAAAAGACACAAAAGTCTGATCAATATGTTATTCCTTTAAAAGTGATGATAAGTTCAACAGATATACTGAATAACGTACATGTTGAATAATCAGTTAATCTCTTGATTTTAGCAATCTGATCCATTCTCCCTAACCAAGGTGATTGGTAGCTGGTACCT
>Ga0325403_1000528_pt1 | contig 27373 bp, 19 predicted proteins | sample PopdelMetagenome_19_FD_205665 | JGI IMG/M metagenome (GOLD analysis project Ga0325403, IMG submission 205665) | Populus deltoides microbial communities from Bellville, Georgia, United States - Xylem-PdKOR-R4 | ecosystem: Host-associated > Plants > Phyllosphere > Stem > Wood/Secondary xylem... | reverse complement strand
AAAAAGAAAAAAGAAAAAAGAAAAAAGAAAAAAGAAAAAGAAGAAGATAAATGACAAGTAATCTTCTAAGTCTTTGCTTTTACATAACAATGAATGCCGAGGGGAGATGGAAAGGGAGAAGAGTTGGGATTTCTTGATCCATGGAAGCCTTGCCTACCCATAACCATTTGAGTCAAGCTCAAGAAAAGAGACAAGAGAAAGGATATTTGTTTGTCTTCAATTTCCATTCCTCCTATTGGAATTGACAATATTTTAAGAGAGGAAAAAGGTAGATTTGCAAGGTAAAGCATTGCAGTCTACACACCTCCATGTCTGGCTAGTTATGATTTTAGAAGCATAGCTTTCTTCTTCCTGGAGGGATACTGTTTTGCTTTAATGCACCATATCTCTTTGTTGTTTGGTGAATCTTTAGGCTATTCCATGTGATCGGGAGAGGGATTCTGTATCACTCTTAACAAAAAATGAAAACATGTTTATTGTGCACATCTTTTTTGAATACTTGTAATTACCTAGCTTGTGGGAAAATAGGACTTAGCAATTTATTGCATTGCTGAACCTCTTGTTACCTGTTTTTGTTTTCATTCATTCCAGGAAGTATTCAACTACAAGATAGCTGCTCGTCCGGAAAGACGCCGCCAATTCGAGAACGAGCTCACTTCTCAAATAGAGGTCGCTCTTAATATTTTGACAGCTTGCTTGAAAATAAGTGAGCTAAAGGAGCAGGTGAGAATTGTCCTCATGTTGTTCTCTTCCCATCTACTTCTATTAAGCGGCACACAAATTGTATAATGCCAATTCATCCTTGTCAGGTACTGTTTTGGATAAGTGCATTGCTCATTTATGGTTCCTCTTAAGTTCATATTTTTTTGATAGGCATGCTTGCAAATTCTTTCTGATGGAATCAAGTATTGATGTGAAATCAAGAATTTAAATCAAAATTGGACCGATTTTTATTAGCTTACATTTTTTGGGTTTCTTGTGATGGGTGATGGTACTAAGTTTCTAGTAATATTTATGTGCAAAAGTGTTTAATCAGTTTCATTCTGTAGTTTGCCTATAGATGCACTAGTTAGGAAGAGCAATGGAATTGATGTTCCAAGAGAGGAAGGGGAGAGGTATACCAGAAAGACCTCCCTTATCCTTAATAGGTGCCACTTTCACCTTCCCATAATGTACTTGTCTTTGAACCTATTCCATTCTCTGGTTTTCACACATCCATCTTAACATCCACATCTCAATTATGTTCATTTTATGTATATTTTGTGTTTCTTTACCATCTAATGTTCACTACCTCGGAGTATTTCCTGTCTACTTGTAATTTTATTTTCCTTAAGTTGTGTAAATGTTTTAATTTAAATTTAAAATTAGAAGAAATGAAAATTTTTCATTTAAATAGTGGATGTTTTAATGTTCTAGAAGTTTAGGAAAAGGTTATACTCTTTTTCTAACTTAAAAAACAAATTATAAATAACTGTATATGTGTTTTGTAACATGTGGAGGACACTTAATTAAGGACTGAGGGAGGGGCTAAAACTTACCATTCAGTTTAATTGGGGATTTTTTGATAGCATAGCACATCTGTTGTGCTTCCCCATTTAACCACCATGCATTGGTGCAAATAAGATGTTACATTTACTTTTTATTTTTTAATTTAAAATTCTTTATTTCATTTTTCATGAAGATTGGATATACAATGGGTGAGATATAAATGGTTTCTTGTCCACGATTGACCTTGTTATTTGTATGGGGAACATTATTGCGAATAATTTTGTATCCCATGGAATTGTAAACATCAACCTTTGGAAATCAGTTTTCATTCATTTCAACATGCATGACCTCATTTCTGACAATATCGTTACATCATCTCTGAGCCCTTTCAATTTGATTTTTTCAATTTGATTTTCAATTATTAATCGGTAATTTTTTAGGGTATTCCATGTCATTATTCTTTCTGTATTGGGCCATATGATTTTGTATTGTTCCTTGTAGAAGCATGCCTGATAAGCTTCTAAGAGCAGACCTAAAAGAGCAGAAAAAGACTTTTCTCCCCTTTCCATGTTGTCATTAGCATGTTTCTTATCTAGTTTTTTTTTTTACCTGTCAGCAATTTTTAGTATGTTAATGGCGTGTAAAAGATCTGCTCGAAATGGTGCATTAAATGGGGTCATTTTGTCCTTCTTTCATCAGGTTCTTGAGGCATTTTCTTCTTGGATTCGACTAAGGCATGGGTATGCATTTCCTTTTATTTATATTCTTGGGCATGCATATGTTTGGTTAAGCAATCTTGTTATTGATTTGAAGTAGCGGGAAATTGTATTGTGAAACCTGATTGGTAGTTTAAAGTGGTGCTTGACAGGAGATGATGTAGAAAATTCTAGCAAGAGTTGGATCTAGTGGTCGAATTTTTTGGAATTTCAATAATGTCATTGTCCACCTGGAAAATCATCCTTGTCTTTTCTTTTTATTTTTTTATTATGAGAAAAGAAGAGAACATCCTCATTTTGATGTCCAAGAAAACTTTATGCACATTAGGCCATTTTGCTTTCATATGACGTCATGCTGCAAGTAGCCTGCAAAATCACCTTATGTTTGGAGTGGGGGGAGTGAGAGCGGATAAAAGAGATGAAATTGAGGGAGGAATCCAACTGTCTTTTAGGAGAAAACAGGGGTGAAAAATTTAGCCCAGGGCCACATCAATCAATGTTTCCAAAATGAGAAGAAAGTGGGGAAAGAGTTTACGGAGCTTGGATTTTTATTATGTATGCACCTTCAAAAAGTTGTAGAATTAGAGTATCACATTCAAAATCATCTTTCATTCATCTCTTATCAATTGATGAACTGTGAAGAAGTATTTTTGAAATTCAAAATTTTAGCTCCTTGCCTTCTCTCAGATTTTTAGTTCCAAATAACAAAAAGTCACCTTCTGATTTCCTCTTCCCCCATTTTCAATCTAATCCAAACAAGAGGAACCAAAATTATGATATCTCTTGGACTTTCTGCCCTTTTTATTTCTTCTTACTTTCATTCCTCCTGTAATGTTTTTTCCATAAACAAACTGCCAACGACTTCCTTTGTTCCAATGTTGATTTATCACTAGGTTTTGTGTTTGTTAGCACCATCTTGGTGTCAGTATATTATTACCAATGTTGGTCTTCTCTAATTTGGCCTTCTGAGAGCACCCAAAATTTTGTGGTTCTTATGTTAACTTCTGTTGGGTTCAGGATCCCTGGGTCTGTGCTTGCTTGTCATCCATTGGTGTATACAGCTCTATCAAGTTTGAATTCTGAGACCCTTTCAGAGGCAGTTGTAAATGGTATTGTAGTTGAAACCAGCTATATATGCTCAAAATTATTTTGGCAGTTTATGTAATTTCATATTGGTGATCCATCATTTTTGTTCATTTCTGTTAAGTTTTAAAATTTAGGAATATATTTGATGTTATCCTGATCTTGATCCATAACAACGAAGTTGCTGCATTTACCCTGTTGCATCTTTGATTCTTGTATGCGTTTTGGGAACTATATCTACAACTTTATGTATTAAATCTGTATCTCCTTTTCTTTCCAACCCACCTTTCTTCCCCTGTTAAAGTAGGATGATTAACATATTCAATGATTTCCTCCTCTTCCCAGTGTTTCAGGAAGATGCTGTTATTATTCATGAAATCTTTTTGCATGTCAATCATACATCTTGTCTTCATCTTAACCATTGTGTAGATGGCAGTCAAACACAGTTGTAATTTGTAGAGGACTATAGGATCTGTAGGTGTGTTTGGAGTCCTAGACTTAGTCTTCTACTCTCCTAAATGTTTGCAGTCATATCAGAATTGATACATTACACAACAGCTGGAAACTCTGGTGGCATTCCTGTGCAGATGCCTTTAATTCAAGTGATTGTGCCTCAAGTCATGAGTCTAAAGGAGCAACTCAGAGATTCTTCTAAGGTATTGCATTCATAAAGTTCCATATTGCTGTTGCGGTTATGTAGCCCAATCAGTGATGATACTATATAATATTAGATCTACTAAACCAATAACTTAAAACAATGGGCCCTGTTAAAATGGTGTGTGGTTCATTTGAATTCATTCACTCTGTTTTGTTGCTGGGGTGGGTAGACCTTGAATTGCAATAGTGATGCTGCCTATGCACTCTAAATAGGGTTCAAGACCTCAAGGTTGACTGCTAGTGAATTTCATGGAAATGCTTTTAAAATTTCTTGGTTATGGAGTAGTTATTCATATTTAGTTTATGCAGCTTTTAAAGAAAACTTACTATTCAAAGCCTGCATCCAAATTTGATAAAAATAAATTAATTTATGAGACAAATTTGGATTTATGTGAAATGATGGATGTGCTGTTCAATAAGAAACTGTAATGTGTGAGGGGAATAGAGATTATTGTTAATATACAGTTAAGCAAGAGAAATGATACGATGTAAAGAAAATTTGCATATAATACATGAATCCATATATATATGTGCGCGTGTGCGCTTTATTTTTATAATTATGCCTCTGATGTGTCTTTTCAAAAAGATCAATTGTTGACTGAAGTTGATGGGGGTTTCCATTATCAGAATGAGGCATGTTCTATTCAAATGAATAATAAGATTAAGATAATTAGCATCTGTCTGCCCCCCATATGTAATATTTCATTTTGTTTGGAACAATATGAAGATGATGGCCAAAATGATCTGTATTTTCTAATTGATAAATGGCTTTACATTCACTGGATGGTAATGAATAAGGAATTCTGTGTGAGTTGGTGTGAATCAATAATTAGCTGACTCGGTTCAAATTTTTTGCCTTTGATGGAAGTTGGCTCCTGAAATTTCTTATTAAAAGGAGCTGCATGCCAGTGCCAGTGATTGAAGGATAATATTCATGCTTTAATTCCTCCCTAGCATTTTGTTTTTTAATTGGAGATGCTCTACCATCCATTGCACTATGGAGGTGTTCTAAGCTTGAAATTTTATGTCCTTTCATTATCTAATTTTTTAGTGGAGTTGCTCTTCCAACATATTTGCGTACATTGACATAGCAAGAACCATATAGCAAATCAGATATTGTAATTTTAACATGATGTTTCTTTTAGGATGAAGAAGATGTGAAGGCCATTGCTAGATTATTTGCAGACATGGGTGATTCGTATGTCGAGCTGATTGCAACTGGTATATACTTTTCCTACCTATAGCAACTAGTACAAAGTTTTTGTTTTTTCTTTTCACCTTGAGGTGTAAATGTTATGCTTCTTATTGTTCACTTTTCTTTGAAGCAACACAGTGCTCGTGGTTGAATAACAAAGCCAGTTTTGTACTGTCATCTTTCTCTTTTTCAGTTGATTAGCATTTTTGGAAATTCCCCCCTTTTTCCAGGTTCTGATGAGTCAATGATGATAGTAAATGCATTATTAGAAGTTGCTTCACACCCAGAATATGATATTGCTTCAATGACATTTAATTTCTGGCACAATCTTCAACATATCTTGACTAAGAGGTGAATCCATATGGAATTTTACTGCATTAGCTGCGTCCTTTTCTACAGGAAGTCTGAATATAATGATTCTAATCTACCAGGGATTCCTATACTTCATTTGGCAATGAAGTATCCATTGACGTTGAGAGAAGTAGGAGGCTGCAAGTTTTTCACTCAGCCTATGAGTCCCTTGTGTCCCTGGTGAGTTTTTTTGTTAATAAGTGCAGGAACTCAATATTTGTTCTGTCAATTGTGAAACAACTTCAAATAGTAGTGCATGTTTGCATATTATAAGAAGCTTCTATCCCAAAAATCAATCATGAAGTGGAAACAACTTAGGTTACTAGTATGTGATTTTATACCCTTAGAAGATTCTTTCTCCAAATAATGCTAGGCAACTCTGGATGATATCACTATTGTTTGCTCACCTTTGTCATTATCACTCTTTCTTGCATCCATTTGTTGGGATTGCTTTGTTAATACCTTGCAACGGAATGTCCTGACTTTATTTCTATGTCGTTGTATCTAATGGAGAGAAGCACATGCATTACTGATGTTTGGCCAAAGCATGCTCATAGAAATTTATGCAGTACTGAAGCTGCACTGCTCACACTTTAGCTATCAATGTAGTATGTAACACAGCAGTTACAGTGAAAGCAGTATTTAGCCTCCCCATGTTTGGTCTCTTGGTTATTATAGTTCTTATCCATCTTATGCTATGAATGCACTGCTTAATTTTTTATAAATCAAGAGTAATGATTTGATAATGTACTCCCTGGTTTTGGTTGCTTAATTATTAGAGTTCTTATCATCTTTGTTTCCTACTTATTTGCTTACAACCACAGAATTTGCAATTTCCATAATTAGCCTACCAAAAGTTCACATCAATTTCCTTTTGTTTGTGAAGTTTCGTTTGTCTCTGCCAATAAATACATGCTTATGAGAAATGGAACATTTATTGGCCGACTTTTTTTCTCTTAAGCTGTAATTGCTCACTGAAGGGAAGGAGAGTTAGTTTATAGTTTCAGTAAGTGAAAGCATGCACATTAAAAATAACCATTTTCCTTTGTTATATGTTTCATAAAAGATCTTAAAGAGTTATGGTTTGTCATCACAGGTTAGCTTTCGAGTTAAATATCCTCAAGATTATCAAACCCTGTCAGTTGAAGATCTCAAGGAATTCAAACAGACAAGATATGGTAATGATTGGCTCTTTGATATTGGATATTCCTTTGCTTGTCCTGTCATAAGCTTTCTGGAGAATACTTTAGCATTGTTTTGAATATTTCAAAAATCATTAAGCAAACAAAAGGCATGTAAAGGCAATTTAATATTGATTGTATTTCACTGCGAGCATATTCCAAATGCCATTATTTAAGACAAAGTGTCTTGTTCCTTTTAGGTTACTGTAGTATAAAACTGTAAGAATCTCATCGTACTTTGTTCTTTCTGACTGGGTTATGCTGTCAGATGATTAACAAGATTACTGATAAGCAATTATTTTGAAAGAAGTGTGAAAAAAAAGTGCTAACTTCCTAGTATTGGTGATCTTGAGGCATTGGATTTATGTTATTGGAAAAAATGTACTTTTAGATAGTTTTGAAGGAAACATAAATAGGTTTTGAGTTCTGTGATAGAAATTGTGAGGTTATAATAGAAGTTAGCCCAAAACAGATTGTCAAGGTGGCTGGTTTATGTAGCTGATGCCAATGAGTTTGGTAGAGAGACTTACATGTGATGAGTTCAATGATAGAAATTGAGTTTTTATTTGTTTTTGAAATTTTAGAAACGGTTCAACCTCTTAACTTTTTATCAGTCACTTTCACTTTATTTGATCAAACAAACGCTTCTTGGCACAATCCAGCGTTTGGTTTTAGTTTCTGCAATGATTCGAATCAAAATATTGTTTAAAACTTGGATTTACTTGTTTGCTTGTCCATCACTCAATTGGATAAATTATTTTCCTCTGTTGCTATAGTTTTAAAACTGTTCATTGCTTGCACTTTTGTTGTTAGTATCTTTCAATTGCTAAGTTTGTTATATGCCTCTTTAATTTTTTCAATCTGCCTGTTTCATATTTTACCTTTATGAGACCTGAGATAATATTCTACAACACTAACAAAATCTGTGACCCTTCTAGCTGTCACGGATGTATTAATTGATGCAGCATCAGTTTTAGGCGGTGATGCAACTTTGAGAATTCTTTATGTGAAACTTTATGAGGTGTGTATTATATTTTGATCCATAACAATTCTCTTTGGTTTTGTGGAAAGATGCTTGGGAACCGGAAACTAAGGTTTAAGTCTTCATTTTAACTAACAGGGCGTGCAAATTACTAATGGAAGCCATATCCTTTCTTGAGGCTTTAGTGGCATCCAGGAATTGTGTGTAAATTTTTTTATGAATTAATTTTCAAATAAACCAAACCTCTGATTTGTACTAGTTTTTGAGTAGTAAATTGGTTGTTCAAGAATTGGTTCAATTGTATTCAGAACTATTTTAGTTTCAAAATGGAACTGAGAGATAACTATAATGACATCTGTTGACATTATTTGTCTTACAAAGTGCAATACTGTTCTTTTACAAATCAAAGGATTGGGATTTAACCTACCAGAGGAAAATCCTTTGGATTGGGTGAGGACTACCCTCCATTTTGCAGACCAATTTAGCTATTTCATATGGAAATAACACTGATTTAAACAGAAATCTTGTGAAAAGCCATTTGGTGATCATATCTTTCAACAAGATCAATGCAGCAAAGAAAATCTGGCGTTTCAATAACCATGCTTTATTTTACCATTGCGATTAAAACTTTTGGAGCCTCATTTATAGAGATCTTGTTGCTTCTGGTGTTTTCCTCAGATTGCCTTCCATGCTGCAATGCTGTGCCATAACTGTCTTGTTTCCTAAAAAGGGCACATGCTTTATATGGATTAATTTTTTTAGGGGTTATATGAGAATCTTTTTGCATGCCACCCTCAAGGAATATTTCAATGATCCTTTTTAATTATGTTTCTGTTTGAATCATGTATCTTTTTGTATGGTGGAAGGCCCGAACCTGCTTGGGGAATGGACACAATCAATGGCATCCAGCTGAAGCTGCTCTGTTTTGCATCAGAGCTATATCAAATTATGTTTCAACAGTCGAAGCTGAAGTAATGCCCAAGGTAATACATCTCTGAAATTCCTTTTTTTCTTGGATTTTTGCTTTTCGCACTGTATTATGTTGAGGGCTCTTCTATTTTACAGGTGTGGCTATGTTGCTGTTTCTTTCTTATGTTGGGAAATCATTTAACTCTTCAAATATCTACTATTTGATTGTGTTTGTCTTTTATTTTGTAACGAAGTTGCATGGCTTGTCTTATGGTCCTTAATTTTAGCATCTCTTAAATATTGTGATCGGTGCATTAATTGTTTATGTTGTGAATTTGAAAGCAGAAAAAGAAAAACAGCACTTGGCACTGTATTTGGTTGATAGATAATATTTATATATAATCATAATATGGACAAAACCTATTGCTCCTTTAGTCTTATAGCCAGAAATTGACTCCTTGTTTATGTCCATATTCTTAATTTAGCAGTTTATGGATTGTAAATAGTTTACTTGATTTCAGATTGTCTTAGTTCAGAACTCTCAGAACATAAGAAATCTTGTTGGCTGACTCTTTTCAAACAGATTATGTCTTTGCTTTTGGAACTTCCTCATGAGCCCCAATTGCTCCAGACAGGTAATTAACCTTCATGGTTGGTAGATTCTATTTTCTTTGTTTTAAAAATTTAATGCTTTCTACCAAGTGGTTGTAGATGTTAGTGTGGAGTGGAGATGGTGAACCATCTCTGTTCAAGTTACAGATTCACTTGGTTTGACATCCTAACCTCCAGTGCATTGGCCTCACCAAGCAAGTTGTCTCTGGATGTGAAATCTGAAGTTACTAAGTTATGGCAAATTTTCAGTGTGCTTAACGATTGGGGCATATTCAAAATGGTTTGATGCGTCATCAGATGGATTTCCTCTATTGTCTTCAGTCATTAAAGTTCTGCTGAGTGGCATGAGTAAATCAGAAGATTCTGCAGCAGCTGCGGCAGTGGCATTCAGACACATCTGTGATGGTACTGTTCTCTTTAGTCGAGTAATTATTTTCACCGCTGTTTGTTTTTGGCTTTAGGAGCATTTGAATTTAGAGAAGTATGTGTAAGTTAGCAACATTCAAGTTTCTTGTGCATATAATAACAATTGTTAACACTCTGCCTTCTAATTTCTGTGGAGCATATTCTGATCCTCTCTCCTTTACTGAACAAAGCTTTGTGTTTTAGGTCTACATGTTGGATGGGTCTTAGTTGTATCTGTAAAGAATGTTGATGGCATTGGAATTAAAACCCTTGATACTTGATGAACTAATGCCAATTGTATGCTTTGAAGTTTGTTAACCTTATTAGTGAAAGGTGGTGATGAAGGCATATGGATTTTGATTCTGCATGTTTTAAGGTTCTATCTTGTTTTGAGGATCTTCTAAAGGGGTTTTGGGTCCTAAAGTTATTTATTTTGTCTTTTTCATAACTTCCTGCTTTAGAGGCTTTTTAAGAAGTTAAATCAGCCAATATTCGAAGGAATTCCAGGAAGATTGCTTGTTCTCCTTGCTATTGCTTGACACTATTAATAATATATTAAAAAAAAACGAAAGAAGGGGACATGGGGTTGTTCCTGTCTGGTACATGATAGGTAAATTCCACACCTTAATGAAAGTGGTTGATTATGTTGAATATGGTAACTGCAGGTTGTTTTAGGGCATCCTGGACTCTGCCCTTGGTTTTGTTTCCCATCTGTCCTGGATTCTACCCTTGGCTTGTATCCCACTCTATTTACACATCAATAGGGGTTGCATTAAACATAACCCATATAAATTTAAAGGAGTTGAACCAATACATCTTTTGCTGGTTATCACTTGTGAACGATTGTTTCTTATTTTTCAACAAGATATTCTAGTGTTGAACCTGTGATTTGAGGGAAACTATTTATGCTTCAAGTGTTTTTGTGTTCCAAGAGAATTACAGTTATGGTTTGAATAGCAAGACGAAACTGAATGATTGCAAATTCTAAACAATCATGTTTAGCTTTTTTAGCTTGTCAACAGCTACAATGCAAAATGAAGTTGAGAAAACCTCTAAAATGAAGAAGATAAAATTTTTTAGTATATGCTTTATATCCTCCAAATCATGAATGATTACTGTTCTTCCTTGTGAGTATTTATCATTTTTTACTCCTACTATTAGCGGTTTTGCCCTGTACTCCATAGAAGATATTTATATTTGGTCCTTTTTCTTGTGAATCCTACTTTCTGTCACTCTATTGTCTCATCGATACTGCATTATGTGATTTAGTGTTGTATTTTGTAAACCTTCTCTCAAGCATGGATCAAATGTTGACTGTAGATTGCCGGAGAAAGCTTTGTGGATATTTTGACGAACTCTTTTCCATATACCACAGTGCTGTAATTGAGGGAGGTAGTTTTAGAGTTTCTGCTGAGGACTCTTTGCACATGGTTGAAGCCTTCAGGTATATTTGTTATTTGAGAGTCCTGGAGATTAGCGCAATAGCTCAGAGCACTTGATTTTGATGTTTATGCATTGTTTTGCAGCATGGTCATTACAGAACTTCCAGCTGACCAGGCTAAGCAGGCGTTGGAGAAATTATGCTTGCCAGTTGTTACTCCTCTACAGGTTAGGTTGTTTTATTCCTGATGGATTTTTTTCAGAACCGTTCTTGTTTGATAATACTTAGCAAGTTCATAATGTGAACAACCAGGAAATTATTAGTCACGGTCCAGAAGTATTGGAGAAGAAACCTGCTCGAGAGTTAACAGTTCATATTGATCGACTAGCATACATCTTTAGGTTTGATTGACTTCCTCTGTTTATTTTGTTTAATTTACCTCATCAATATTCACAAGTTTCAAATAAAAACAATTTCAGGTATGTAAATCACCCAGAAGCTGTGGCAGATGCAATTCAAAGGCTTTGGCCAATTTTGAAAGCAATCTTTGACATGTAAGTACATGCGGGGTACTATAAGAAAAGCAGTATTCATGTTTAAATATTCCTTGGTTTTCTGTCTTACCTGATCTTGGTTTTCTGTCTTATCTGATCTGTGCTTTTCTGAAGTCGTGCTTGGGATATGCAGACAATGGAGTCTCTTTGCCGAGCTTGTAAATATGCTGTGAGTTTGCTTAGTTGTATCTTCACTTCTTTTACTCATGAACTTCAGAAAACTAGATATGAGAGGTAATTCAATTTTTATAATTCAACTGTCAAAATAATCCTTGTCAAGAGCGTCTAACTATTTTTTCCAAGCCATCTCAAAAATAGCTTTGTTGGTTCATTAATGTTAAAGTTACTTTCTGATGATGTCGGGTAATATTTTTGTATAATGTACAACTGACTCCTCTCTATAGATGTGTGCACATAATGATAAAGTATACATGTGAACTTCTATTTTTCACTTAATTGGTAGTTTTCACTTAATTGGTAGAGTAACAAAGATGCTGTATTTTGTTAGTGATTTGTTTAGTAAGAAATCATCTATACCCTGAGATAGTAATGAACTTGAGTTTTCTGTAGGTGAGAACATCTGGAAGATTCATGGGAATCACAATTGGAGATATGCTAGAAGAGATTCAAGGCCTGTTCCAGCAGCACCACCAGCCATGCTTCCTTTATCTCTCCAGTGAAGTTATAAAGGCACGTCTTTTCTTCCTTAAATATATTGCATTTTTTTAAATTTCTGTTTAATTGTAAAATCAACTGTCATATTATCTTGGGATGCAGATATTTGGTTCTGACCCATCATGTGCGTACTATCTGAAAATTTTGATTGAAACCCTCTTCAAGTGCACAACATGTCTTCTCACCAATATCAAGGTTCCACAGCAATGCATTTCCTTATGTTGATCAAATTTTCTACAAGGGCATGCACTTGTGGTATTGAATCGTTTTTGCATTTATTGTGCAGGACTTTACTGCCAGACCAGACATAGCAGATGATTGTTTTCTGTTGGCATCGAGGTGCATTCGCTATTGCCCTCAAGTATTTATTCCATCCACTGTATTCCCATCATTAGTGGATTGCTCAATGATTGGCATCACAGTACAACACAGGTATAACTCTCTATATCTGTGTGAGAACACCTGGCCATTGCAATTAATATTTCATCTAGGCACATGTCTAAATGCATGTCAATGCATGCATGCATGAGATGTTGATAGTGTTTATTTTCAATGGATACATTCTATGAAAATAAATGATTTCATGGCATATTAGGCAGAGTGAAAAGGATATGACAGAACTGATATGTTGATGCATCAATTTTTGAAAATTTGGACACAATAGGGCATAAATATGTTAATACATGAACATTTTTTTTAACTATAAATTCATGTAATTTCCATTACCTTGTGATGTAACAAGTGCCAAGGAGGTTCATAAGATGCACGGAATCTATTAAAATACTTGACATCACAATTGCATGTTGAATACAAACTGATCCGTGTTTCACCTTTTGCATTAATAAGTGATACATGGAGCTATTTATTGTAATGTGTGCCAAATCATGTCTGTGATGTATTCATGGCTTTCCTCCTTGCATCTGAGTCCATTCCTTGGGTATCAGATTAGCATTTTATTATTCCTTATTCTGCATTTTCTTGTCCCATGCAGGGTTTTTTGTTTTTTTGGAAATTGGGTAGGGCTTATGAAACTTTAGAAATAAACATGCATCCTCTTAAATTTATAGTTTTGATTCTTTTCAAACTCCATGCTTCCAAAGTGAATTGTGCCTTTTCACATCACCTATTTTATTTTTCAATCTTTGCAGAGAGGCCTCCAATTCCATATTAACTTTCTTGTCAGATGTCTTTGATCTTGCAAAGTCTACCATGGGAGAACAATATTTAACTATCAGAGACAGTGTCATCATTCCCCGAGGTGTCACTATCACCAGAATTTTGGTTGCCTCATTAACTGGAGCACTACCTTGTTCTCGATTAGAAACGGTAGCTCATATTCTTGACCAGAATTTTTATTGGCGACAGTTGTTGGAGTAAATTACTGCTCGGTGTTATTTCAGAAATTGAAGGAAGCTGCTGCTTCTTTTTTTTTGCAGGTAACATATGCTTTAGTAGCACTAACTCGTGCATATGGAGCAAGTGCACTGGAGTGGGCCAGGGGGAGTGTTTCTTTAATTCCATCAACAGCAGTCACAGAAGTGGAACGAATAAATTTTTGTCAAGCATTGGCCGATGCAGCATCTGGGATCGATGTCAACTCCCTGATGGCTCCAATTGAGGAGCTTTCTGATGTTTGTAGACGTAACAGAACAGTTCAGGAGATTGTTCAAGGAGCTTTAAGGCCGCTTGAGTTGAATTTGGTCACTGTATCATAGGGGAGAGGGCACCATTTTGATTAGGCATTATTTGATAGTCACTTGAATGCGAATTAGCCTTTTTATACTCATTCATCATTGTGTATTATTGACCTTTCTCCAATTTTTTCAGGAGAATCGTTACACCACCTCATGGTGATTGGGAGAGAATGGGTGGCTCTTTGTATCTTTGTTCAAATGATTTGAGATCTTTGAGTGGTTTGGACCGCATTGGTTTCAATTTTTGGGGTCAAAAGTTTTGGTATAAATATGTAATTTTAGTGTGTAATGGTGGGTGGAAAGGAAATGTCTTCCATGTTATGATGATTGGTATTTTTATATAAAGAGGTAATTTTTGCAACTGTGATTTTATTCATGTCCTGCCCATGGTTCTTTTATATATATATATCTGGTAATAAAAGGCAATGCTGTGGCCGAATACTCTCTTGTAGAACCGAGTCGCTGGAGATGACAAAGATTCCCTGCACAACATGGCCGAAGGTCTATATTTTCTTGGAAGTTGGAGTGTGGAGACTGGAGAATTATACTCCTCTAAGGTTTGTTGAGGACTGGATTAGTTTTTTGGTTATTATTATTGAAAAACTGTCTACTAGAGACTTCTTTTTTACTTCCATCAAAACCAAAAATAAAAATCTGTTTTTCTGGTAATTTCTTAAATACTCAAAAAAATTTGAAGTTCTTTTGATAGTGTTGTACTCTTTATTTAAATAGTAAAGCATCTTAATATATATATATATATAAGGGGTGAACATGTTATTTTTTTTAATAAAAGTAATTCAATAAATCAGGGTCAAGTGCGCATATCTGACTTGCTCCCGTGGGTAAGATGCAAGGCCTGATTTTTTTCTATTTTTTTTTTACATTGGTTTGCTTTTGGTTTTTTTCACTCCAAAAAAAACTTTATTAGATTTGTTTAATCTTCAGTTTTAAAATGAGTCTCTAATATTGTTTATTTAAGAAGTAAAGCATCTTAATATATTATTTTTAACCGTTTCATATTAATTCATGTTGTGGATAAGTTGGTTCGCACACGTGGAGCTGCTGAGATTTTGAGTTTGTCACCTATAATTTTTTAAATTGTGACACGTGATATGTTACCTAACATTTTTGTTTAAAAAGAATATAATAAGGGGTGAACATGTTATTGTTTTAATAAAAAAAATTCAATAGATCAAGGTCCGGTGCGCAGATCTACTTGCTCCTGTGAGTATGATGCTAGGCCTGACTTTTTTCTAATTTTTTTATTGGTTTTCATTTGGTTTTTTTTTTCACTCAACAAAACCTTATTAGATTGGTTTACTTTTCAATTTTAACATTTTTTTTTAATATTATTATAAATTTTTATTGTAATTTTAATAATTTTTTTTTAATATTATGTATATGATATGAAAATAGTAATACTAATAATAAATTATTCATGAAAATTCTATTCAATTTTTTTTATTTTTAAAATTTTAGATAGATTCTGAACATGATTTTACTATATTTATAATTTTTTTAGCTTTCAATTACACATAAAATAAGAACATATTATTTTGATTATGTATATGATATGAAAACAGTAATACTAATAATAAATTATTCACGAAAATTCTATTCAATTTTTTTATTTTTAAAATTTTAAATAGATTCTGAACATGATTTTACTATATTTATAATTTTTTTACCTTTTAATTACACATAAAATAAGAATATATTATTTTGAATATTTTTTTGTTATCTTGATGTAACAATCATAATTTTTTTTAATAAAAAAAATAATTCCAATTAAAATATTTGTGTTCACTATGATAAAAAATTTATCTTGAAAAAAAAAACTCAACAATTATTTTTTCAAATTTAATAATAATATAAAAAAAATCCCTGGGATCAGGATACTTTTCTTATGTTTAAATATTTTTTGGTCATATGCGGTGTAACATGAGCATACAAGTCAGTCAGTTCTACTTGTTCATTTTCCTACATTTTTAATTATTTTTCATTTATCTTTTAATATGTGAAATTTTTTAATTTAACTATTTGTGATTTTCTCAATCAAATTTATGAAATGGGCCTCACATGAAAGATTGAAACCTTATTTGATTTAACATCAAGTGATAATTGTTTTTAATAAATCAAGCTAGGTTTGAGTTTTTCTCATAGAATGAGACTAGCTATGGACCGCTATAGGTATTTTTTTTTTCATAACAAATGATATTCAAGTGTTAAAAACACATTTTAAAAAAGAAAAAAAAATCTTGGGTTATTGATTCATCTGGGTTCAAAAAGTTAGTTTTATTTTAATTAAACAATAAAAAAATAAACAAAAACAACATATAAACCAAATTTCAAAAACTAATCACAATAACCTTAGAAAAAATATTTTTTTAATAGACGGCAAACAATGTAGCTTAATAATTACTTGCCCATTATGGAATGATGAAATTGGGTAGTAAAGGATCTAAAAACATTGGTTTGATTCAGCTCGAGTTAGTATAACAAACTTATAATCCTAACAATTAGGGTTGAGCCAACACAGATTATTTAGTCAAACTTGCAGCCTAGGTCAAAAGATCGGGATAACTCGATAGAAAAGAAAATGATGAAAACCACAGAGCCTCTCTCTCTCCTTTTTTTTTTTTAAAAAAAAAGCAATGTCAATTTGCGTTGACTTTTCAAAGTTGTAACTCGGGTCATTAGACTGAAAGACCCCTATCTAGAAAAACTATGAAACTCAATTCTCAATCAATCAAATGTTAAAAGATGAAATTGAAAAAAAAATTCAATAATATAAAAGGGTTCAAAACAAAAAAAAAATAAAAATTAAAAGAACAGGGATCAAAATTGAAATACAAAATAAATTTTATCTTTTATGGAATTGAAAACAAAAATTAATTTAATAAAATTAAGGATAAAATAAAAGAATGATGATCAAAATTAAAATAATAAATACAAATAAATTTTTGATTGAATGGTGAGATCGAAAAGAAAAATCAATTCAACAGAAGGCCTAAAAGAATAAAAAGAATAAGGACCAAATTGAAAAAAATAATACATGGAAAATTGAGATCAAAAGATAAAATTAAAAACAAATAAAACTTCTATTAAAGGAACAAGAACAAAAATAAAAAATAAAAAAAAATAAAGACTGAAGGTGAAATACTAATAACAAAGAAGGCCAAGCTATAATTTTAGGAGAGGAGAGAGAAAAGAAAAGAAAAAGGTTCACTAGCGATAAACTGCCCCACCAACAATGACATATTCTGAACCCACAGTAAGAGAATGTAGTGACACTTCCAACAACACGATAGAAAAGTATTTTTAGATGTTAAAAGACATCGGACACACTCTTGAAGTGTTTGAGCTCCTCCTACATGTTAGCGTGTGCACCACATGCACTTATACCTTTATATATATATAATATCAGTTAAATGTTAAATTTCCCTTAAGATAACCTGATAAAGATGAAAAAATCTCTTCGAAACTCACTCTAAGATTTTTGCTTTTAAAAGTATTTTAATTATTTAATTATTATTTTTTTTAATTTTTTTTATCGATATTCAAATATCAAAATGCCCCGGTGTAAATTGACAACGAAGAAAAAATAATACAAAAATGCCTCTTAATACCTGTTTTAAATTTTTTGATCCCAAAGATATTTTGTTCTCCCATCTTCACAAGTCCAGGATTGCACATCAGGATCTTAAACCTGAAAATATTATCTTGGATGCTGATGGGCATGTAATGGCCCTCTGCCCATGCACTCTTATTCTTTGGAAGGATTTATGGAACTCATTAAAGTTCACAGTTTTCATTTTCAAAAGATATTAAAATTGTACAAGTTGAGCTCCTGAAACTTATAGCTGTCATGCAGGTTATCCCGACCACTTTTAGACTGGCAAAGATTAAGAGAAATTTCACAGGAGGCACTGTGTTTTTTTTTTTTTTTTTTTTTTTTCTGGAAATGATCTCTAAATTTCTTGTCTCAGCCCCCATTTACACACTCGAATAGAAAGAAGCTTCAGGAGAGAATTATCAAAGAGAATCAAACTTCTACCGTATCTTAGCAGTGAAGCTCCCTCTTTTCTGAAAGGAGTAAGTATACACTTTTGTGATTTTGTCCACTCTTCTACGGTTTATTTGAATTCCTTTTTCCAAAATAAGAGCTCAAAAAAACAACGGAGTTTTCGTCTTTTTTGTGGCTGCTGCAGAAGAACCATCAGGAGGTCAGGCAGTGGTCTTGGTGAAGGGGATGAGGTCAAAGGCCTTAAATGGTTTCAGTCAATCAACTGGAAAAAAAATAGAGGCGAAAGAACTGTAGCCAAAGTATAAACCAGATTTGGGTGGCAGACTGTCCGGCCAACAATGCCCTTGATGACCCACCAGCTCCCACATAAACAGCCGGTGAACATTTTCAAGGGTATACTACTTGTGTTTCTCTTAAACCTTGGCTTTCCATCCGGATGAATTAAATGATTTTGAAACAAGCCAGCCAGCCCAATTGGATCTTTGTAAGTATACCTTTCTTTTGCTGAACTTGTTTTTTTAACACGAAAAATGAAAAAAATAACTAAATATGCATTCATCTCTCACGTATAATATGCGTTGTTTCTTGAATAAATTTGTTAACTACTCCATCAAAAAAGATGTGAGATATAATTACTATAACACAGGACATGATTCGTTTTAGAAATATTCCACAAACTAGAATTCGTGTACTCTGTCCCAATTAGCTAAGGTAGCTGCTAGAATAAAGTGTATGTTATAACGAACCTATGAGAAAGAAGCAACAATCCTCTTTTCTCATTTTTCCTTTCAGATTTTGATATTTGGTGAAACAGGATAAAATTGGGTTTGTTGCTATGGTTCCATACAGGTTCTTATGCTAGTTGCAAGCTGATGAGATTGCAAGAATGTGAGATTAATTAAGTTTTTAATCCAAACTCAAAATCATGGTAGAATATCCAATCCAAAGCATGTGGTACTATTTGGATTGCTTGGAAAGAGAGAAGATTCTGTTTACAACTTCCTCATGGAGGTGATGTAAAGCACTGGTGAATAGAAGAGAGAATCTTTCTTAAAGCACAAAGTGTAAAGTAGCATAGAAGAATCTTGTTTTTCACTGGAAGACAAGCAACATCCCGAGTGCTACTTAGAAACTTCATGAGACACTCTTTCCCATATAACCATGAGACACTCTCTCTCGTATAACCGTTTTATCTATGTAAATTTTGTCAATATTTATACTCATTGTTTGTCAGTACATTTATTATTGATGGGCTTATGGATAGAAACAATTAGTTGAAAAAAACTCTCATAAATAATTTATGGTATATTAATAAGTTTGTTGATAAAAAAAAAATACCGTTAGATTTACAGACGGATAAAATATACAAAAAAAATTCGTTTGCTTCATTCTGTCGGTATCTCCATTAGTAAATTTAACATATCATCGACAAGAAAACCGTATATAATGCCATCAGTGTTTTTATTTCTCCATCAGTAAATATAACATATCGTCAATAGAATACCATCTATAATTTCATCGATGAGTTAACAATAGTAATGATATTTGCAGTGATTCTTTTCCAACTCTTTTTGGATTACATCAATGTAGTTGTTCTATTGGTAACCCCGTCAGTGATATTTTAAAAAAATATATTGAACAGAATTAGAAAATAATTAAAATAATATAAAAATCAAATACTTATTACAAATTTAAATATTTTTATATTTAAACACAAAAAAATCTAAAATAAAAGCGGTGTTAGAAGAGGCTGGTCGTCGCGGGGACCGTGGGGCCAATTAGAGGTTGCACATATACCACCTATCTATGACTTTATCTCCATAACCAATTAGCGAAGTTCTTTATAATCAACAGTGAATCATTCATATTTTTCATTAAGATGGGTTATCTGAGCCTGTACTAGTTGGTCTAACATCACCACGAACTCTGAATTTTTGAGTGCTTGGAATTGATTGCGAGCATTCAATAGTCAAAACATTACGGGTCATCCGCAAGTGCTTGATTGTAATGTTAGAGAGTCCGCACACCTGATTTCTATCGGGTTCACCGAACGATCCTATCTCCAATCACAAATCCGGATGGATCGAAGGATCATCCTTGTTTCTATCCTTCAACCGACTGTTATATATATCCTAAAAAGAAAAAAATATATATCAAATTCAAGAAAATAATAACATAAGAAAAAAGTGTTTGAAAACCAATATACATTTCAACAAAAAGCTCCATCGGGCTTGACTTGCATCCAAGAACCATAGCCTGCAGCATATAAATGTTATCAGTTAAATATATTTATAAAAAAAACTAATAAAAAAGGATGTAATAAAAAAAATCCTACCATCCACTTCGCATGCAAAATGAAAGGAATGGAGCCATCGGTGTACATGGTAACAGAACCGTGAACATGTCGGTTCTGATTTTTCGCATCGGATTGTGACTGTCACATTAAACGCAGTCTGAAATCCTTCCAAACCGCCATGTCATTACAGCCTGTAACCTCATTCTTTCACATATTTTTTAGGTTTCTTTTGTGCCTCGTACCAAAATCACGCAACCTATATAGTATAAATAAATTATCTATTAGTAAATGAAAAATAAAATTTTAATATCTGGAATTAAAAAAATTATCTTGAATTCAATCTTACCTAATTGCATCGTGATTCTCTCAAACCCTCCTCATAATATTATTATCGGCTCTCTCCCATTCAGATTTTCCCCTGAAGTAAAAATTTATAAAAGGAAAATTTCAATAATTTCAATAAACTAACCAAATTAACATATATAAATATTTAAGTTAATACTAATATTGAACCTTGAAAACCATGCATAGACCTGCGGTTTTTATTTAGAATGTTTAAAAACCTGGCTCAATTGAAACAATAAAATTTTCATCAACAATTTAAAGTTCAATGTTATTGTTCTCGCAACCTCAATGTTTATAAACCTAAAATTGTATTTGTTAGATAAAATTATTTTTTTAAAAAATTATTAAACATGTTGTTGTGAAAGCAAAACAAACTTACATTGAAAGGTTGTCCTTCTATTGGGCCTTGTACTTGCGGTTAAATGGATCCTGCTGTGAAGGGACCCCCCGATATTATAGTATCGCACTCGACGAGCTTGCATCGTGAGTTGATGCCCGTGCTTCAAGCGTTTGTTCTTGGTCGGCAAAGATACGGGGATGATATTTCTTCGACCCATCCGGATATCGATTTGGATTTGTGGTTAGAGGCAGGATTGTCCGGTGGACCATATAAAAATCAGGTGTACGAACTCTTTAACACTACAACTGAGAATTTATGGATGGCCTGTAGTGTTTCGACTATTGGATGCTCACAATCGATTCCGAGCACTTAAAATCTGGAGTTCGTGGCGATGTACCAATGAGTATAAACTCGGACGATCCATCTTAATAAAAATGTGAACAATTCACTGTTGATTATGAAGAACTCTGTCGATTAGTAATGAAGATGAGATGACAGATAAGTGGTACATGTGCACCCCCTAATTGGCCTCACGATCCTGGCAACAACCAGCCTCTTCTAGCGTCATTTCTATTTTAGATTTATTGTATTTTAACATACAAATATTTAAATTTGTAATAAATATTTAATTTTTATATTATTTTAATTATTTTATACTTCTGTTCAATATATATTTTTTTAAAAATATTTTTAAAATATTACTGATGTGGTTATCGACGAAACAACTCTGTCGGTATATTCCAGAGAAAGTTGGAAAAGAATTACTGCAAATCTCACTACTATTGTTAACTCGCCGGTATAATTACATATATATATATATATATATATATATATATATATTATGTCGGTGATATGTTATCTTTACCGATGGATATATCGATGGACAAATAAAAATACTGATTGCATGACATACGGTTTTCCTGTTGGTAATATATTAAATTTACCAATAGAGATATCGATGGAATGAAACAGATCATTTTTTTTAGCATGCTTTGTCTTATAAATTCATCGATATTTTTATTATTGATGGACTCATCGATAAACTTTAAATTACCAACAAAAGTTTTTTTTGATGGATTATTTCTATTTATAAATCCATCTTTAATATGTGTATCAATTGACTATGAGTGTAAATATTAAAAAAAAAAATTCATAAATAGTAGTGATATCACATGCTATACGTAGATGCCACACGTAGATAAGTAGGGAGGACATGTTCTTCATAGTTTCCCTCCCCCCATTAAATCAACCTTTACAAAAAGACTTCCATCTGTCATCCGATGGAATGAGAAAGGAATCTCTCTTCTCCAAAGGAAGCTATTATTTATATGGCAATAATTAAGAGTCCTAGCCACAAACTGAGAGAAACCCAAATAATAATTAGATTATTTATCCCTCATTGTTTCCAAAGCAAGCTTCACAAGCTTATTTATTGATTCACTTAGTTAATCCAGATATTGTCTTATTTGTCCAACGAGAGGGGCTACAGTAGTAAGTTCAGAGAGTAGTCATGGGTAGCAAACAAGGGAACAACAACTCCCTCTGTGAGAAGTCAATGAAGATGGTGGTAAACATCATAAAACTGTCTTCCTTTTCTATTGCTAAGATGAGTCTGGGAACACCTAGTCCTCCAGTTGCCACCAAAAGCCTTGCCCATGTGACAGGCTCGGTTGTGGTCGCTAAAGAACCATTACTGTCTCAAATTCCAGGAAGTCGAAGGTCCCAAGAGCCACAGGGAAGCTCAAATCCAAAATCATTTGTGATGCAGCCGGATGAGGGGAATGGTTCTTCGCATGTGATCCGCGAAGACAATAGTGTTATTAATGGGAGGGCTTCTGATTATATCAGAAAGGTACATGAGAAAAACCGCAATGATGCACTTGAGACGTCAAAACTCACTCCATACATACCACCTCCTCCGCCACGAGCAGTGAAGTCGCTATCTTAATTAACCTGTGTTTTTCAGTGTTTTCTTGTTATCCTTTAATGTTTGGCTAGAATAAACTGCCAAATAAGATAATAGAACAAAGTACTGGATCTTTCATATTATCCTTTGCTTGCGTGTGTTAGTGATACTGATCAGTACTGTATTCTGAAGTACAAATTCCCTCTTCTGTTTGTTGTATGCTTACCTTCTTCCTCAAGGGAAAGGGGTCAGGGTTGAACCGGAGCTTATATCCTAGTATGGCAAAAAACTTTTTGTGCCTGTGTACTGTGTAGGATGCATATCCATTTAATGGCTCATCAATATTTGTGTGGCATTCTCTAAAGAAACACGGATGCCTGTAAAATATGCTTTCATATTATTGCTGGGTGTCATGATGGGATATTTTAACAACATGCTAGATACCTGGTTAGTTTATAATCATGCAACGGCTTATTTTTTTTTAAAAAAAAGAGAGAATCATGCGATTTGTCATGAAAGAAAATCAAGCAGCTTCTTCTGTGGGGAGAAGCATACCAGTTATTTCAATAAAAGTTGAAGATGACTTTGATTGTGCTGTGAGACTATATGTATTAGCGTGCCTGCTTAAATGTCACAGCACGGGTTTATCAGGAGTCTGAAGATGAGCTCTGAGAGTTGGAAAATAACCTGGCCAGCCTATTCACTTGATCAGGAGAAGTGATGGATTTGAGTGAGGGATGATCGATGTACTAATCCTAGTACAATTGGTGGTGTTGCTGCTGATCTGAGCACCACTTTGGCAGTTATTCTGCTGTGAAACTGGAAACAAGTAAGAAGAATAACAATCATGCATGCGATGTCATAATTGCTGACAAACGTGGCGATCGAGATGCCTAACTATATCTTTGGTTGAATTAAAAAACCGCACAATCAATTATTAATGCAGAGAAGCTGATAAGATTTTATTCATTCAAGGGAAGGGGTATTCTTTAGGAGTACGTACTCACCTTGTTGATCACGCGAATAGCAGCAGACCAAGGGAGAGAGATCTGGAATCCAATACTTATTCACTTTTTGAGCTATGTATTCAAAAGGAGCTTTATGTCGTGGCAGTGAGTCGTGTAGTGTAATGGGGAGGGCATATATTTTCCGTGTGAACAAAGCCAATCATCTTGAAAATCTGTCGTCTCAGATAGTTGAAATATGATCTTTTTATTCATAGCTTTTCTCTTCCAACAGTACACCTTTTAGTGGAGTCCATAAAATGCTGCGACAATCTCCTTGAGGATAGGCAGGCAGCCAGCGAGTGCAGATTCTTTTCCATAAGATCATTAACAAACTCTCCTTTTCTTTGTAGCAGATGCACTGTGGACTTGTTGTGTGCACTGAATGTGTTTTTTTCTTTTTTCTTTTTTAATTTCACCCTTTTAAGATAACATTTAGGACCAATTTTAAGTTATATTGTCAAGGGAGGCCAAAATTAAAAGACAGAGGAATGAAATTAAAAAAAAAGTTAGTAAAATGGGTGGTGGTTTCACGGTTTATGCAAAGAATTTCATTCACATCCTTTTAGTTTTTTAATGATATCTTTTCAGTCCCTCAAAATTTCAAAAATTTAATTTTTATACAAAATTTTATTTCCTTTATTTACCAATCCCTAGTTAAAAAGAGAAGAGATAAAGAATGGTTAGATTCTGATTCTAATCATGTAAAAAGTTGATATTGGTGTTTACAAGTTCTATTAAACGAGAAGAATTTAATTTATATGTTATTTTATCTTGAAATTGCCTGAAAAATATATCTGATCTTGGAAAAATTTTGAGTTTCTAGGTAAATTTTGTTGGATCAATATTTTAGTTGTTTTAAGATTTTAAAAGGTTTATACGAGTCTCTAGATTATTTTATAGGTTTTTTAAAATAAAAAAGGGTTGAAAAATAAAATTTTGAGTACAAACAATGACCTTGGATTGAGAGAAATTAGAGATGCAAATCAGAGGTCGTTTATCATCGCTTACATGTAAAAAATTAGTTGGGCAAAGAACATATCATCTGGTCAGCCATTTATGACTTTTTAATATTTTTATATATTTTTTTAAAAATTAATTTGATTTGTAACTAATTATCCTCTAATGCCATAGCATCCTTTTTCCTTTTCCTCTAGCACTGAAGGGAAAGAAAATGCTGTTGCCTCTTTAAAGCAAATTCCTTGAAATACTGAAGGTCCAACAAGCTCTAAGGTATCCATTCATTACTTAAAGAATTGGGCCTTGTATCCCTACTTTGCCTCAGTGGCTGCATCACATGAAATTTACCTGAAAAATAGTTATTCACCGGATAGGTGGCTCATGTTTTTACACGAGATTGATATTTTTTTATTTAAAAAAATAATATTCAAACATTATTAATTTAAAAGTTAAAATAAATCTTGAGTTATAGAAGTTATTAAGAAGTATTTAAAAAAACTTATTAATCAAGAAAACTAAAAAATTTGGTAAAAAATTAATTAAGAAAACCAAATCAGGATGAAAAACTAATTAAATTAATTTTTAAAATTATAAAATTTTACTAGTTCGGTTCAGTTTTGATTTTACAACTAAAACGAGTGAACCAAACCAAACCAACACCTTTCAATCCCACAGTTAACCGAACCCTAATGACATTACACGGAAAGTCGCCGCCCATCCCAGAGACTGTTTTTTGCCCTCTTCCTTTCCCTTTCAGTTTTCAACCCCTCTGCCCCTGCATCTGTCTCTTCTCTAGCCGAACAAAAACCCACATCTACATCCTTCACTTCTGCGCAAGCCGTTGCGAATCTTGCGATCCTCCTCCTCTATTCTCGCATCACAAGGAGAGGGCTCCTCCATTAGAGAAAAGACGGCAAGGTAAAGTTTATCCCTATGTTAATTCTGGCCTTCGTGTGCTTGTAGAATTTGTTTCAAACTTTTATACTTCTTTGGCCTTCCTATTACTACTTCCTCGCTCTCACCTCTGCTTCTCCTTTTTCTATCCTCTTGCAGCTAGGGTTTCTGCATCTTTCTTCAGGTTCGTCCCCCTCTCCACCGCCCTCTCTCCTTTCTCTTGTTTCAGTTATGCCTTTTGTCTTATTCGATTTTCTCCGACACATCATCACTTGTACTACTGATGCTCTGTTGATTTGTGTTGATAGAGTTCTTGATTGCTTTGTTTAGCATTGTTAACTTTAATGTGGTTTTGATCTGTTTTATCAGCTATCAATCTGTTTTATCTTGATTGCTAGTGCCTTTTATTTGCCTTGAAGATTCATATACGAAGATCTATTAGCTTATAATTCATCTATATGATTTTAGCATTTTGTTGCTGTTTTATGGATAGACTTGTGTTGGTAGAAGCTTGTTCAACTATCAATTCTGGCAGTATGGCTGATGTAGTGGGACAATGGATAGGTTACAAAGTTCGCTGCAATGTGAAATCATGGTTGTCGGGTGTTATGTTAGCTTTATAATAAGTTCAAGTTTACTGTTGATTTTGTTAGCTTCATGATTTATTGAATTTTTAGACATAGATTGCTCTGTTCAGTTTAAATTATTGAGTGTTTTTGCAAAACCTTTTCCATGGAAATATTCGATTTTCATGTATGATCTGCTATAAACCATTGGTCTATTACAGTGTAATTATATGAACCAAACATGATGCTGAACTTCTGCTTGATTCACCAGAAAGGCTTTTTTCTTGCTTTTGCATCAACTGGCAGAAATGAATAGTGGGCAATTGGACAGAATAGTGGGCAATTGGGCAGAATAGTGGGCATTTTTCTTGATTTTGCAATTGGAAATAATTCAGATACTGCTAATTAAAAATGCAATCCAAATAATTTCTTAAAAAGAAAAGAATTAATAAAATCACCATCCACATGGGAAGGATATATGTGTGTGTGTGTAATCGAAGAAGAAAAAATTCAGATACTGCTAATTCACTAATGCAATTAAGCAAAACAGATCAGACTTAGATCAAATTAATAATAAACACAAAAATCTGATCGAAAGTTCCAAAATTCAAAACTACCAAAATCACATCTCAAAAACCCTAATCTTAGAAATAGATTTGCAGATTTCACAAAAAAACACGATAAATCCACCAATGAAATAGAATCAGTTGAGCTTAATAATTCTCGATAATCAATAAATAAAAACGAATGAAACATGGATGAATAAATAAAAGGATTGATTAGATCTGAACCAACAATTGCTAGTTGCATAACGTACAAACAAATCCAATTGTGTGTTCGAAATTCAGACCTGCGGATGATCGATCTCAAAACAATGCCGTTATTGGATCGAAGGAGCTCTGCCTGTCACTTCACTTGAATGCCAAGAGAAAAGGAATATGTTTTGGTTTTCACGATCGGGTGTCTCTATCTGTATAGAAGAAAACGGGGAGATTGTCTGATTTATAAATGGGAAGTGAAGAAACCCCGTTTTTGTCCAAATAAATTCATTTTGTAGAACTTGTTTGGTGAAGTAATTGAAACACATGGACAAAAGCAGGGTTTCTTCACTTCCCATTTATAAATCAGACAATATCCTTGTTTTCTTCTATA
>Ga0325403_1000526_pt1 | contig 27389 bp, 9 predicted proteins | sample PopdelMetagenome_19_FD_205665 | JGI IMG/M metagenome (GOLD analysis project Ga0325403, IMG submission 205665) | Populus deltoides microbial communities from Bellville, Georgia, United States - Xylem-PdKOR-R4 | ecosystem: Host-associated > Plants > Phyllosphere > Stem > Wood/Secondary xylem... | reverse complement strand
ATATCAAATGCTAGGTTCTACACTCCAATATTAGTTCTTGATGCTTTATGGCTTACAGTTAGTATGGATTTTTGTGTCCCACTTACCCTATACCCAATGAGTCATGAATTCTATTTTCATTATTGTGCATAGCTTCTCAAAGATGACTTATTTCATAGCATGTTGGAAGACCACGGATGCATCCTGGATAGCTTACCTTTATTTTAACAAAGTTGTTTATTTACATGGCATTCCTAGGTTCATCACCTCGGATAAAGATGTGACGTTTATAAGTAAATTTGGAAGAACTTGTAGGGAAATATAGGAACTCAATTGAACTTTAGTATTTTATATCATCCATAAATAGATGGGTTGATTACGACGATTAATCATATCCTTAGCAACTTGCTATAAACTTTATTGGGGGACAAATCGAAGTAGTGGGATATGGTCTTGCCATAACCAAAGTTTTTTTTTTTAATAATAGGTCTTAAAATTGGACTACCCAGTTGAGTCCATTCGATATCATTTATGGGTAGAATCTTTCTAGAGTGTTAGAGTTAACACATGTTCCTCATGTTAGATGGTTGAGCGTCCAAGCTAAAGATATGAAAAATTACCTATATAGTCTTAATAAGCATGTCAAGAAGACAATCACGACATCAATGCCAAGTACAATGCCCTTGATGATACTCATATCAAGAGAGTGGTGTTTAAGGTTAGTGATCTAGTATGGGCAATACTTACTCAAGATAAGTTTCTAGTGGGGGAATACAACAAGATGAAGGAAAGAAAGATAGGTCATTATGAGGTGTTGTAAAAGATAAATGTGACTTATCAATTTTTCCTTCTTAGCCATTTGAAGACTTCTAATATCTTTAATGTTTAGCACTTGACACCTTATCTAGAGTAAGAACAAAACTTGAGGATAAGTTTTGTCCAACACGGGGAGAATGTTGGGCTTGTGGAAATTGAAGGTTCTAAACATTCGGGTGAGGATCTGACACAACTATATGGGGGTCTGACCTGGACAGGCGATATGGATGACCTAACAAATATTTTTATGTACTAGTAGGACAAGTCTAGGCCAAAGAAAAGGTTTAGTTGCACCATACTAGATTAGTAGCTTAAAACGGTGATAATGGGAGATTCAGTTGTTGAATCAGGCTCAAATTGTTTTAGGTTATTCTACATGCAGTTATGATAAGCCACTTCGTTGCTTATCAAACCATCAGACCTCCAGGAATTAGACCTAAAAGTTATTTTTCGGGCCAATTTTGTTATTTTTCCTAGGATTTTCTGGATTTATGACTTATTTTTGGATTTTGTGTTTATTTCATTTATGTTTTCAGATTGTTATTTGTTTCCAAGTAGAGATAGGGTTTTCTGATCTATTTAAAAATCTTGCAAACCTTTAAGAAGACAGATCTTATTAGCTTTACTTTTAAGAGAATAAAACTGCAAATTCAGGGTTCATATTTGCATATTTTTTTCTTCCACCAAATCTTCTATGTTTTTTTTTATTATTATCGTAATTATTTTCACCTACATCATACACTTTCCTAGAACTTGTTAAACTCAAATATAACTTTAAAGAACATTTCCAAACAGCATTTTAACAAAAAAACAAAATCAATTTCAATGAGGTAGTGTGTCTGGTATTGTGGTAGTTTTTGTGGTTGTAGTTTGAAAAAAATAAGTTTAGAAAAATCACTTTTAGTTGTGATTGGTTTGATTAAAATATGTGTTTGATTAAAATTGTGGTTGAAATTGTTGTCTAGCAAAAGCATGTCCAATGTGTTTGGTTGAAATTGTGGTCGAAATTGATGTTGATAATAAAATAACCAAAAAGAACATATAGTAATTTCTTATTTTGCAATTACATTTATATGCATTTGATTATTAATACATTGTAAAAATAACCACGTGAATTACAATGTTGGTTTTATTGTCCCATTAAACTTACTGCAGCCTCATCATGAACATAAGCCATACACGAAGGATTATGTATTTCACTATAATGTACTTGTTAATTATTACTTAACTACAAAAACAAGAGCAATTAAATTCATACATTTATTTTATTCTACTTTATCATTCAATAAATTAATATTAGTATGAAAATGATCGATATAATTTTTTAAAAGACAATGATTATCAAAGAGGAAATCCATACCTTTCTTGTTCACGAATTAAGAACCTTAGGCTAAAAAAAACAAAACCCATAAATTTTTTAATCTAAAAAACGAGTTTGAAGCTGAAAAGAAAATGGTTTCACATAATTGTAATCTAAGCTTTGTGATCTACATCTCATCAAGAAATTCATTTAAACTCGCCAAAAAAATTGGTTCTTTTTTGCTGGTGTCAAGCACACTCAATGTAGATTTATGCAAATACAGACTCTCTGAACTCTTAGAGACAATTTGTAGTTCTTTTATTCATTCAGTTGTTTCTCTTGAACTAAAGAAAATTTCAAAGGTTGTTTTGGTACATGTGTTTGTTCAACAATAAAAAAGAAAATGATAAAAAAAATGCAAGATAAGTAATTCTCAATAAAGCATGTAAAAGTTGTTTCATACAAAACTAAGGTCAATCCTTATTTATTGGTGGGTCTCACAAACCAAACCACATGTTTATTTTGCAATCAAACCCCATATAATTGTCAGTAAAAAAAAAAAAAAAAACAATAGCCAATCACCGCAGAAACGAACGGTCACCATGATCTAAATTAGATGAACATGGATTCCTTGCAATGAAATCTTCCATTTAATAGTGTTGGTGACCGATATCAAATGTTGGATTTCACGTGCCATCTTTTAAAGGTCAAACGCGTTGTTTCACAATCCCTTTGTAACTATACAAAGGCATTGTGTAAAAAAGCCTACTGCGCTGCTGTTCTCTCAATCGGTAAAAGGATCAGATTTTTTTGAAGTCGCATAAAGCAAGCCGCTGGAAAAAACATCAGAGAATGGTCTAAGTTTTGGCCTGCAGTTTTAACTCCATTCACCCCGTGACCAGATTTCCAGCTCAAGCAAAATCATTAATAATGAGGAAAGGAAACATCCAAATTCACACACGAGATTCTCTGTCGGAATTATTGACCTATACAGGCAGCTCAACTAAACGTACATTTGCAAGCATGTTGCCACTTGCTGCTATCAGACTTCGAGTGTGTTTATCACACTCGCAACCACCCCTTTCCTTTTTAAGAAGCTCTTAGTGTGACTGTTTTGGCTTGTGATTTACTGTCAGGATTCAAGTGTTGGCATGGCATGCATCTGGATATATTAACTTTTAGTCAAGGTGTATAAAGAAATATATTAACTTTTAACATATAATGAATAATTTCTCAAGTAGTTAAAGATGAAGAGTTTCAAACATAGCATTTCAGATGTTATAACTTAACAATGGCTTTTAATACAGAGCTAACTACTAATCATAATGCATTTATTATCCCATTTTCTGTAGTTCATATGTATACAGTTTAAAAGGTCACAATTGAGGGTGTATGAGAAAGAGAGCCACTACTTAAGAGTATTTCATATCACTGACCAAATATTTCAATAGTTTTTAAACACTAATTTAGTCAGAAATAACTTTATTGACAGAATTATAGACAGTAAAATTTTGTTGGAAAAATTTTATCGAAAACATATCTTCGGTGATTTATATTTTGTCGGTCAATATGTTTGTAATATAATCACTATTGGATTTACAGACAAAAATAACTTGCATAAACAAAAAAAAATTAATTGGTATTAATTTCACTGATAAATTTATCGATGATTATAACATATCGCTGATAAAATAAACCGTTTGTAAATTCATTGGTGATCATATGCAAATTACAGATGGAATGAAACCGTCGGAGAATTACATCTAACAATGGCAATTCTTGTAAATTTTTTTCATCTCTTTAGAATTTTTTGAGGAACTTAGTTCATCGGTCATTCCATCGAAGATTCATATTTCGTTGGTGATGCGCACCAAGTCAGGTTCAAATTTAGTCTTAAAATGTTTGCTGACTAGTTTTGCAAGAACGGACATATCTCTCAAACCGTATATCGAAATGAGCTAAAATTTTATTGGGAGATACTAGATACATGGAACTATAGTTTGGTAAATGTTCAAGTAAAATGAAGTTCAGAAACATGTTATTTTAGAGGGTCATAGTTATTAGATAAATCTTGTCAAATCTGTTAAACTAACCCTTTTGTATACGGTTTGGGATATATCTAGAGCTACAGATAGAATTTGTCTATGATTAAAGCTTTTTTGGAAATTAGACATCTCAAGCTTTCCAACCATATATGGTAGGCCTAGCAATTCATGCAGACGAGAGGGAACAATGTGTTTAAATTCAAGATTGAAAAATCTGTCAAGAATATGCGAAAATTAAAGATTCAGGCTACATGGAGAAATTTTGGCATAAAGACTTTGTTTTTATTATCCTATTTTATTTATTCAATTACTTTTGAATAATTATTTTTTATTTGGATTTATTTTGGCCCATTAGACATTGTTTAGGAGTTTATTTTATTATTGAACTTATGTTAGTTGATTACTAATTTAGACTCATTAGCTTGCAACACAAAAGGGGTTCATTAGGGTTAGTTAGATGAGACTATATTATGTTTTTTTTAGCTGTAAATTTTAGCAGCAAGTTGAAGAATAAATATGAGTTTTTCTTTTGTTTATTTGTGGCAAAATAGTCTTTTTTTGCAGGGACAAAGATCATACACTGACATATCATAGATTAACTGGCTTCGTGGCATTATTCACATACATAGGGTTCTTAAATATAAAGTAATCTCTGGGTCCAAGTCTTTTTTCAATACCTTTGATTCTTAGGTATAGGGTTACCTCTGAATTAAGATTCTATCAAACCTGATTTTCAGCTTTCCGAGTTGTTATCTACTTTATTGGGGATTGATTGAACTTGTGATCAATACGTTCACATAAATTGATATCAAATCTTGGTTCCAAAAATCTGGTTATATTCTTTATGTTCTTGTTAGTTTCAGTTTCCTTAGGCTTAGTTGTCTTTGATTCGGTTTTCAATTATTTCATATCTAAAGCTTAGTAGTTTGTGTTTAGAGTTCCTTAAAAAAAAAAGATTTTATTTTGGTTTGTTGTTGTCTTAGAATATATTAGTGGTATAAAGAGTTAAAAAAACAAACAGAAAAAAAAATATTCAAAAGTTACTTTTATAAAATTTGCCACAATACACAAATAAGGGAGAATTTGGACCAAACCAATTTATAAAATTATCAAATTTTATATACCAGTTCTAGGAGTCCAAATCACACCTCATGTAAAATATGAGCTCATTTTGGAGGTTGTTTGCTATAGTAACCAAGGTCAAAATCAAAACTTGTAGTAAGAGATCAAATTTCTATTAGAAGAAAATATCTGATCAAATAAATTCAGAAAATTCTTAAATTTTATATACTTCGTTTTAAGGTTTTAATTGCATCCTATATAAAATTTGAGGTCATTTGGAGCTTTTTTTCTATAGGAACTAAATTCAGGATTGGAATTTATAGTAACAAATCTAATTCGCGTCAGAAATTCAAGTTTGTTTTACTGCTGTTATTTTTAAATTATGACAGTATAATAACATCATAATTTATATATTTAGGTGTAATTTTTAAAAATTATATAACCTTTGCATATTTTTTTTATTTCATGTCTTCAAAAACATCTATTTTTCATACATATTCGTTTGTTACTCGTGAAATTGCAATCGTAGTTTCGTCTTTACTTGTTTTCATATTTTTATTGCTTCTTGAGTCATATATACATATTTGAATACACTATTATGGCTATTATATTTAATGGTTGATTTTAGTTCTGCAATAGTTAAAGAAAGATGAGACGAGAAGAAAAAAAGCGTAGTGAGCATATTTGAATGAAAAGCCTATATTTGAGTGAAATAAGAAAGGAGTGTAAACGCGTGAGGGAGCGGGTAAGGAATATATATTTCATGTCAACTAACTAATTTCATATTCAAAGATGTCAGAGGCAAGCAATAATTACATGGCACCACAGAGAGAAGACAATGAAATTGTAACTCAGTTACGTATTATAAATAAGCAGATTGATCAAATGACCAATAAATTTGGAGATAGGTTGGCTAGGTTGGAGAGGCAACATTTTAATGATCATGGTATGGTTAAACTTAGGCCCAAGCTAGGAGAATTTAATGTTATAAGGGTTGTTATGCGAGTTAACACTAATATGGATGAGTTTGTGGCTAATAATATGAATATGAGTGATGTTGATTTTAAAGATATGTCCATGGGACAGGGGGGAAGTTTTGGACAGCAGCAAAATTTTCAGTTTTTTGGAGAAAGAAATGGTGATAATTTTGGCCAGAGGGATAATTATAGGTACCGGGACCATAATGCTAATTAGGTAGAGATTTAAGTACAATTACACTTTTTAAGGGAAGAATGATTTTGAAGTTTATTTAGAATGAGGAAAGAAGGTCGAATGGGTTTTTAAGTGTCACAATTATCTAGAGCCCAAGAAAGTCAAACTTGATGTGATTGTTTTTACTAACTATACCATTGTGTGGTGGGATCAATTAGTGCCAAACCGCATGAGGAACTATGAGAGGTAAGTTGATACTTGGGATAAGATGAAATCCCTTATGAGGAAGAGATTTGTTCCTAGCCACTATTATAGAGAATTATATCAAAATGTTAGAGAGTTTAAGTCAAGGTACAAAGAGTGCTGATGAGTACTTCAAAGAGATGGAACTTGCTACGATTCGAGCTAATGTTGAGAAGGATAGGGAGGTTACTATGGTTAAATTCATAAATGGCTTTAATCATGATATAGCTCTTATTGTGGAGTTGCATCATTATGTGGAATTGGAGGAGGTGATTTATATTTCCGTGAATGTAGAGAAACAACTTAAACGAAAGGGTACCATTCGGAAAAACCAACCATTAAGCCTTTTAAAACCTTGGAAACCCAATGGAAGGCTAACATTGGAGGTGGTCCATCACAACAAAATAAGAAGGGTAAGGCCGAATACTTCTTATAATCATGACTTGAAATGTTTTTGTTTGGTTTTTGTCATATTGCTTGAAAATGTCTAAATAAAAGAGTCATGGTTATGAAATATAATAATGAGGTTAGACTGATGAGGAGGATGAAGAGGAGAAGATGCCACCATTGAAGGTTATTGATGATGTTTGTCTTGAGTATCCGGTTGAAGGAGAGGCACTTGTGGTGAGGAGAGAAATGAATATGCATGTTAAGGTAGATGATTCAAAAGGTTAGAGGGAGAACATATTCCACACGAGGTGTCATGGTCATAATAAGGTATATAGCTTCATTATATATGGTGGTAGTTGTACTAATATAACTAGTACTGAATTGGTTAAAAAGTTAAACTTGCACACTACCAAACATCACATACCTTATAAGTTATAGTGGTTGAATGATGGTGGTGAAGTGAAAGTGAATAAGTAGGTTTTGGTTGCTTTTTCTATTAGTAAATATTATGATAAGGTGTTATGTGATGTTGTGCTAATCCAAGCTAGTCACATGTTGCTTGGTAAACTATGGTAGTATGATAGAAGAGTTATACATGATGGAATGACAAAATAGGTATTCTTCTGAAATGAATGGAAGACATATAACTCTTGTCTTTTTAACACTTAAGCAAATATATGAGGAGCAACTGAAATTGAATAAGAAGAAGATGGTTGAAAAGGAGAGCATATATATCAGGGGGCTTTCTTTGCTAACAAGAATATTCTTGGTTTTGATAATAATGATATTCTTCAACTTAGTACTGATTTGTTGACCTTAGAAGATGTTTCCATGATATAGATTCAAGGTCAAATCTTTTTAAATAAGAGGAGAATGATACGAACCAAGTGAGGTCTGAATTTGGCCTTAAAATATTTATTGACCAGTTTTGCGAGATCAAATATATCTCTCAAATCGTATTTTGGAACAAGCTGAGATTTTACAGTGAGATACTAGACACATGGAAATATATTTTGAAACATTTTCAGGTCAAATGGAATTTGAGAAAATATTATTTTAGAGGGTTGAAGTTACTAAACAAATCTGTCAAACTAGACCTTTGTGTACTGTTTAGGACATATCTGGAGCTACAAATGGACTTTCTTTGTTATTCAAGTTCTTTTGGAAACTAGGAGTCTCAAGATTCCTAACCATATATGGTAGGCCCTGTAATTCATCCAAAAAGGAGAGAATGGCGTGTTTGAATTCAGGATTGAAAATCTACCAAAAATGTGCGAAAAATAGAGATTCGGGCTACATAAAGGAATTTTGGCATAAATAATTTGTTTTTATTATCATATTTTATTTATTTATTTATTTTTGAATAATTATTTTTAATTTGGGTTTGTCCAGGCTTAATAGACATTGTTTAAGGGTTTATTTTATTATTGGACTTATGTTAGTTGATTACTAGTTTAGGCCCATTAACTTGCGACCTAAAAAGGGTCCATTAGGTTAGTTACAAGAGGCTATATTATTTTTTTTAGCTGTAAATTTTCATAGACAGTTGAAAAATAAACATGAGTTTTTCTTTTGTTTGTTTGTGGCAAAATAACTTTTTTTACATGGACAAAGATCGTACACTGACTTATCGAAGATTAACTAGTTTCGTAGTGTTATTCGCATACTTAGAGTTATTAGATACATGGTTATCTCTTGGTCCAAGTCTTTTTTTAATACCTTTAGTTCTTAGATACAAGGTTATCTCTAGGTCAAGGTTCTATCAAACCTAATTTTCAGCTTTTTGGGTTGTTATCTACTTCGTTAAGGGTTGCTTAACCACATGATCAAGAGGTTCACATTAATTAGTAATTCCGTCAATATTTTATTTAATATTTAAAAAAAAACTAAAATAAATAATACAAAAAATAAAAAAATAATTAAAATAAAATAAAAAACTAAATTTTTATTATTAATTAAAAAAGTATTATTGAATACAATTTCTCTAATGGATAGAAGTTAGAGAAGGTGGAGTCGGATCTTCACTAAAACCAAAAGGGCGATAAGGTTGACCACATATATTAGTGATGGTTGCCAAAAGCTACTCGAGGACATTCATTTTATTAGACCTAAGTTAGGTCATCTAAGCACGAAGCTGGGTTGTTTGAGCTTTAACTTATTCTTGTATAATCTTCTAGATGGCCAAATATTGTTAACTCAATTGTGATTGCAAGGAACCAATGGTCGATACACAATAGTTTATCTGCATGTCCTCGGTGGTAGTGTTGGAGATATTGTAAACCCGATTTCTATCGGGTCCACCTATAGATGCAGTCTCCATCCACAAATCCATAACTGAATGGGTCAAAATATTATTCGCATATCTCTCATACAATCAGATGTTATATGTTTCTTAAGAAAAAGTCTTTAAATTAAAAAAAAAAAACTTGAGAAAAAAATTGTTGAAACTCAGATTACCTCGAACTTCTAAGCTTAACTATCCATGAGTTGGTATACCCTTTCTAAAGGTCCTCATTTTGCGCATGAGTTTCAACAAAAAGCTTTATTGGTCTTGAATCGCTTCCAAGCAGCGTAGCCTATAAAAAAAAACTATCCTATAAAATAGAATCATGCCCTTCGTTTTGCATGTGAAATGAATGGAATACATCTGTTGGTGTACGTGGTAATGGAACCATGAATAACCTTTGCCCGATTCTCCACACCGGACTATAACCATCGCAAGAAATGATCAGATGTTACATGCTGGATATAAGCACCCCAAATACCCTCCGAGACATGTGGAGGTAAAAGATCCCTTCACACAGCTTTGTTTTCCTAGCCTGGAAGACCTTTATCTTTTGCATATGTCTTAGATTTGTTTTTGGCCTCGTACCAAAAACCACGCAACCTAGTTCATAGAAACAATATTATCGGTTAAGATTATGAAAAGTAAAATTTAAACATTAAAAAAAATCACAATTTGAATTCAATCTTACCTAATGATAATATTGTGATTCTCTCACACCTACCTGGAAACATCGTTGTTATATTCCTCTTAGTAAATTTTTCCTTACACATTAATTTCATAAAATAATTAGTTTAACAAAATTAAAAAACTAACCGAATTAAAAATTAAAAAAAATTGTTTTAAGCATATACTAATCTTGAACTTTCTGAACCGCACATTAATCATAGGCTTTCATTCAGGATTTTTGAAAATCTAACTCTAGTGAGACAAAGGCATTTCCATCAATGATTACATTGTCAATGTTATCTTGCGAGCAGTCTCCACATTTATAGACCTAAAATTTCATTCGATCATTTAAATTATTATTTAAAAATTATTTATTGTTGTTTATTTTTTATCATGTAAGAAAGGAAAACAAACTCATATGATATGGTCGGCCTTCCACTCAGCAATATACTTTCTATTGTATAAATTTTCTTAGAAGGGACACCTCATCTGCAAGTCACCCTTGCACTCGACAAGCCTGCATCGAGAGAGGGTGTTTGTGCCTAAGGTGCCTAGTTTTGGTTGATACCTAGCAGCTCATGGACATCAGGAGTGCTGCCAAAAAAACCAGCAGTGCTCATGTATATATTACTCTCTGATGAATGCTCTTTGTCATCTAAACAAATTTGATAAAAAAAAAATAGTAATAACATTATCATTATATCCTATGTTATAAAAAAAAATTAGGTAGCACCTCTCATATACGGGATATTACTCAAAATTTTATTATCTGCAAATACGCATTAATAAATTAACCCATAAACCATGTCAAACATGGGCACGCAACGTCGTGGGATGTCGGGATCGAGGAGTCGCCACCTAGTTATTTGATTCAAGGTCACTAAGAGACCTGAGTGCACTGCTCTTATCAGAAATTCTAATGGTAAATGATTGGTCGTGGCTAAGAAAGGTATTGACACCTCTAACACACCTTACCTGAGTTAATCTGCATTGTGTGGATTTGCATTGTGTTTAAAGGTTTTTAAGGGTTCTTGATCGATAGTCTATCTATGACTCAGAATAAAAATTTAATCTCATTAATAAATTTGGCATTTTGAATTTATTATGGGCTCATATGCCCAGAAAAATTCTTATGGAAAGGGTACATGTAGGTGCTTTGATAGAGTTCACATATCTTGGAAGGCAAAAGGGTTCTCCACAACTCGTATATTATAGTTGAAAATACTCTCAATTAAAACTAGTGAATATAAAAAATAATCCTAAAAATTTAATAGTCAACTCCTATTATTTAAATATCAGCCTACTTTATAAGTCCAGCATTTATATCAGGATGTTGACCTTTAATTTTCATGAAATAAAATTTTTTGAGTTATTGAAATATTGGCTAAATTCTTAAGAAATTTTAAAACATGGTGTAAATTCCAAAAGATGCAAAGAAAAATCAATACAGGTATTTTTCTAAAACCATGCTGTAAAAAAATATTTTCTCTCTTCTTTTATACATAAAAATGCAATTTTTATAAGGATTTGGACATATGCAACAAGCAAAAATCATTTTTTTATTTTTTTAGGGTCATGTTTGGCAAAACTATATTTTTGTCCAAAACAAAACTGTCAAAACAGGCTTTAGAAAGTGTTTGTCAAATGTGCCCTCAAGCTAAAATTCTTTTTTATCAAAACAGTGGCAAACCAAACAAAGTTTTAAGCATTTGACCTGGTTTTGACCCGACTGGGTCGACCTAAAAACACCAGTTCAAACATGAACTAATTAAAAAAAACAAGGTTTTACCCAAAATTAAACCAGCACAAAGATTTAAACAAAAAAAAAACCAAAACTAAAAAAAACATAAAAACATTAAATTTCCTAATGAAAACAGATCAAACACCAAAGAACACGAAGAACAATGAAAAACATACAAACCCAAACCCAGCAACGTATACATAAAGCTAGACCAGATTTCAAGCAATAAAAGGCAAGGTTTTGTGCACAATCAAGCATAGATCAAGAATAAAGTATCCATTTGCTTCGGTTATTACTCAAACATCATAATTTTTTTGTCAAAATAAGTTTCGGTTCAAAGTGAAAACCCTAAGATTAAAACTTGTAAAAACAAGTTATTGATACTTGAAAACCCTAGATTATTTACTATGATGATAAAGATACTTGCAGAAACCAAAATCAAATCAAAATAAAACTTAAAACTAGCACTCAAGACAATGTTCTTCGGATGAACATGAACTCAGGTTGCCCAGAAAACCCAGCATACACTGTCAAACCTAAGAAAATACATTTTAGGCCTCCAAATCAAGCTCTCTTAGCCCCAAAAAAACCATATTATTATAAACAAACATGTTTGAATACAAAACACTAACAAATAACATTGAATCATCAATAACATGTATAAGATTTCAGCTTCCAAAACTACAACCATATTATTAGACAACAAAAACATCAAAACTCAATCCAAAACTGATTCTTTAAACATTTTGAGACCCAAACTAAACTCAGGAACCAAGAACATGCATTAACACCCTAGAAAAAGCCATCAAACACCTACTGCTACCTTTAACAGATTCCAAAACTATTATACTTCCTCAAAACCAAATACGCAAACACCTTTTAAACATCCCAGCAATATTAATAACAACTTCAAAACATGATTAATTAATCAAAACAATATTTTCATTCATCAATCCACATAAATGCTAAAACATAAAATAATACCAAAAGGATTAAAAAATGTCATTAAACATTGAAAAAGCATGAATAAGCAAGCCATATGGACTCCACCCTTAAGATTTCACATGGTTATATCTTCTCCAAGCTTGTTGGCTATAGGCTATTACCTCTCTTATATTTTCCTTCTTTCTTTCCCTTTTATTTTTATTCTTTTCAAAGCTTGCTAAACCTTCTATGTTAAGTCTTTGAATTTTCATACTAGGATCTTTTTTTACAGAGTATATCCTCATGTTTTTCTCTCTTCCCTTTGTTGTTTTTTTCTTTGATTTCTAGGAGTATTTATATGGTTTTTCTAGGTTTTTTGGTGGATTCCCTCAAATATTGATCAAAGCTGAGTCCTTTAATGGTTTTTTGGGATGGTGGTTTTGCCTAGGTGGTTTTCTCTTTCTTGGAGACAAAAGCACACATTTCTCACCTTTTGATCTTGGATGAAAGATTTATCTTGATAAGAACTCTCTAAGATTTTTAAGTGTGAACACGCGAAAAGGTTAGGTGGTTTTCCAAAAATAGGTATCTCGGTCAAGGTTGACTGAGTTGGTCACTTTTGAGGCTTTGTTAGAGACCACCTAAAAATGGTAAAGGAGAAGCATACCTTTCATTTGGATTTATCCTTCATTTGGAAGTTTGTAGCTCTACATACATTCGCTTGAAGCTGCTAACTCGATCAGCCTAGAATCTAAAAATGCAGTGATGGATGGTCAAGGACAGGATGTTGAAGACTTTTATGGAAGCATTGGATGTCCTTCTATTTTCAAAAAACCCCGTGTCATTTGAAGATTTAGAACTCTACAACGAGCTCTTAAAAGATGCCAATACGATCATCCAAAACTGCCAAAGAAGGAGATGAACAGTGAGTAAACGACGCGTCGTCTAGATTAAACCCCTAGAAATTATGGTTTTTAATTTGGGATCTAACAGATTTCATTTTAGTCCCTATTCTTCTAATTGTTTTTAATTGCACCTGTAATTGGATCTTAAACTCTTAATTTTATGCAATTTTACCGCTACCAAACTCAATCATTAACCCTAAAGTTTAGTGTCATTTTCATCTTGGTCCTTAGTTTTCAATTTAAGCATTTGGACCTTAATTGACCATCAAACTTTTAATTTTCTTCAATTTGGCCCCTGATTTGGTCAATTTCAGTCGTGTAGTCTCGCACCTTTTACGATTTGATCCTTAGTTTTGAATTTCTTCAATCAATTCCCTAATTGGCTATCAAATTTTAATTTTTTTCTTACAATTAATCCCCTGATTTGACCAACTAAATTTTCCAAACTCCAATTTCAATCCCCAAACTTTAATTTCTTTCAATTAACACCCAAATTGACTCTAAAACTCTGATTCCTTGCAATTAAATCCTCAATAAAATTAATTAAGACTTCCCAAATTCTCATTGAGTCCTTACTCATCCAAATTTATATTTCTTTACCTCAAATAAAAAAAAATCTGAATGGGTCTTTTATCAATCAGAATTGGATCGCTAATTTTGTCAATCTTGTACATTCAGGTCCTTCAACTTTTTCACTTGTCATTTTTGTCCTTCACCACCAACTTGGGCAATCTTCTAGGCTTTCGTCATGTGTATCCTCTTGTATTTTTAGATTTTTTTCTCTTTTTTTCTTGATTTTTTTGTGGGGTCAAAAATGGATAACAACAAACTAGTTGATTTTATTTATGACTAATATTTAATTTATTTATTTTGAAATCTATGTGGATAATTGCAAGGTTCAAATCAAAAGCTTTTTCTTAAAAAAGAGTTATTTAACTAATAGATCTATCGGTATAAAACAGAAGTACAACTAAGAGGAAGTAACAACACTATGATTAAAACTTCACAACAAACCAAAAGCATGGACAAAAACATATTCAAGTTGCAAAAGCAGTTATTTTATTAATACATTCATTTATATAAGACAAAGCCTCTAAGTTTTGCCTCAAATGATAAATGTATGGGTATATGCTCTATTGAATCAAATAATGATGGAAGAAATATCATCTCAAGTTTGCAAATTGTTTAGACGATATTCATTTGAAGCTTCACCATGTGTTGGGTGTACAATTTGTTAAAGAATATATCTTTAAAAAAATGGATGATCTTTGTGAGTACATTTCATATTTTTTTAGTAATAAATCTCAGTAAGCAAGTGGAATGAGTGTTTGCATAAACACGTGGCAGCCACGACTCTTCATTCCATATAATATTTCATTCTCAAAATTCACCAATCTAGATATATTTGAAGCATAACTATCAGGAAACATAAACTCTTAAGCCATTGGTATATTAGTAATTGTGTATTCTTGTCTAACACGAAACTGACTTTTGCCTTTACGACCCGTAGCCCATTATAAACAAACTTCATATTCTTACGATGACAAAATTACAAAGGTATATTCATTCTAGCTTTCATGTTGTCCCTTTTACGTCCATCATCGTATTAAAAACATTTTCAAACATGTTCTTTTTTATATGCATGACATCTAGATTATGACGGAGAATAATAGTGTTTCAATAAAGAAGCTTTCAAAAAATACTTCACTTTACCTAATTGTGGGTCACACCAAAACTATGAAACATCTGCTTACTATATTGAAAATCAAATACAATACCCTTATACTGCAATATCATGTCATACAATTCTTCACTCGACAGAACCGGCAATATAATATCCCTTTCAACTCTACCTACAAAGAATTTCTTTATGTTCTTTTTCATACAGTGGCAATAAAAAAAAGATGTTTTACCACCATTTGTTGAACTAAAAGCCTTGTTATTTTACATACAGTATAGGCATGCTAATTTTTCATGCATGCTCTAACTAGAAACCATCTCATACGCAGCAAAATTATTAATAGTCCACATCAAAATTGTCTTCTTAAAAAGATTTTGTTTCATCGAGACATATGTTAGAGTCTTGAATAACTAGAATGGATTCAACTTGTCAGGAATAAAAACAATATGTATTTCAACTCGGAATATTAAAATCATGTATGATCTCACATGCTGGTTGGCTAGACAGATCAAGAAATAATTGATATGATCCAGCCAAGCCAAGATATGAAACGGAAAATAAACCAAATGGGATGGGTTTTCATATATATATATAGTCTCAAATGACTTGTCATTTGAGCATTTACGATACGCTGCATCATTTACTGCACGGATTGATCAAGCGTTGGCATGGCATGCATTCTGGATATATGTATATATATAAACACACACACACACCTGATCCTCCAAGTTCCAAACACTATGAAAGAGAAGATGCATGGCATGGCCCCGCTAACTGTACGTATTTAAATCTTAAATACGAGGAAGCTTATAGCTAGGAAACAAGGATTAAAAGATGGCAAAGTCAGCAACCACAACTTTTTCTATGTCGTATTAAAGATAGCAGCCAAATCCTCAATAAATTTATGATCGCCGACGTGATTACTATAGATTAAGATTCTATTATTATTATTTTATTTTATTTGTTATGAATTACTTGACCTTTACGCACTGGCGCCGATTTCCAAATTATATTATATAGAGACTCTTCATATGTATGCAAGTAAATCTATTCCTGACTAATGAATTTATGTGTAAAAAGAAATATATATTCTTGGGAGAGGAAAATAAAATGTTCAACTCAATATTATACCTTTAAGCCTAGAGATTGTTCAATTATGCACTAAACCCCTCCCTCTGTCCCATTCTTAGAGCGTTTAATTAGAAATGATGGGAATGGAGAATTCAGGACTGCGTTATTTTTGGCCTATAACGTCTATAGAAGCCTATGTTACTAGAGATAGTGGTTCTAGGGACACCATGATTAATATATGTTGAAATTCTTGTTTTAAAACCATGGATAAGGGATATTTTTAGGTTAAAATATTGAAAGTGGTTTCACTAATTTTTATGATTAAAACTTTATTAAAAACTATTTTTCAACAAAGTTTCTTTAATATAGAATTTTAATATAATTAAAATAAATTATAGATAAATAAAAAATTGATCTCAAATAATATTTGATTGACATGTTTTTGTGAAGCCTAAAAATCACTATCTCATATTGAAAAAAAAAATACAAGATTATCTTGTAGTTTATCTTGTACTTTATATAGTGGAAAATTGAAGAGTCACAAATAAACCTATACAAAGTGGTTTTGAGTTTAAGCCATACACTCATACTCACTCAACTTGAACTCGAGCTCGAGCTCGAGCCTTGAGGACTGGGTTTGGGTTTGATTTTTATCGATCTATTTTGGACTTAGATTTGTGTTTTTTATAAATTAGTTATTTGGCCTATAAAAAGTTATTTTTTGTCGACCTATTTATATATATATTCAACTCATGAGTAAAAGGTTCAAACAATCATCTTCCTTTTCATAAACAGTTTATTTTTAAAAAGAAAACGTCTAGTTTTTTAATACAAAACACTGTCAAGTTTTTAATTTTTTTTTTATAGTGGGTAATTAAGGAAAATAATGGGAATTAATTATAGTAATTACCAAAATTAATTTTGCATCAATTTTGATTTTAAAAATTAATATAAATAGTGGTTGATGAGAGATGTTTTGTACACCTTGAAGTATCTCTGTAGCTTTCTTCTCTATTGTTTTTTCCAACTTCTTTTTTTCCCCCCTCTGTTATGAAGCTTAAGATCTATTCCCTCATAAAAAGATTCTAAGTTTCTCTTTCCTTTGGTTCGTAGATATTTAAAGGAAGTGCATCATTTAAAGTATAGTTGTTGGAATCCTAAGATACTTATTAATATCATTTTGTTTACACCAAGAGATGAAAAATAAAGTCTTAAGAACAAAGGATTAATCATTAATAATAATATATTGTTGCCTACTTCTTATTCTAAGGAATTCAACAACTATCTTACATCTACACTAGTTTTAAATTAATTATAAAATTATATGTATATACGATAGTATGTATGCTATTGATATTTTATAGCTCAATTATATGTTTAGCATGCATGCTAGAATTTTGTTTTAATTATATTATAAATTTATGCCATTTACCTTATTTTATACATAAGTGCATACAATATAATCTAAAATTATTAACACTAGTTTGAATCTTCTATAAAACTTGAGGCTTTATCTTGCTAGTTATGTGTTTAGTTTATAAATATAGAGCTTTTCAAACTAGTTTAATATTATTGGAAGTTATGGAAACTATAATATTAAGTTCAAATTTAACTTTAAATCTAGTTTATTAAGTCCATGTGATTTGTTTTATATTTTACATGAAACTATATCTGGATGATGCATGTTATTATAATATATATTGAAACAAAATTAATTTGTGATATCAAAATAGTTGTAAACTTTTTATTTGTTTAATTGTTTGTTTTAATTTGTTATTAAGTTGTCAATTTTATATAATTGCTTGTGTATAGTAAGATTTTAATTTTGGCTATTATTTTTTGGAAATATCAATGTCTTCAACTCAAGATTTGGATATCCCAACAAATATTCCTTAGACAAGTACTACTTCGATAGAGAGGATTTCATCATCATCTTTTACAATGTATGAAGAGAAACATGAAAATTTTAGTTGGGATAGAAAAGGACAATATGTTATCTGAAAGAAGAGCCAACTTTTCCAACATGGTCCTTATGGAAAAAATTATTGAACAAGAGGCAAATCTTCATAATAAAAACTAAAAGAAATACATAGTTGACTAAAGATCCCAAGATCTAGGTTCAAATAAAAAATTAAATGATATAGCATTCTCAGTAGCACTTGAAAATTATTATTTCCTTATTATTTCTATGACAAAAAAAAATGATCATTGCAACGTGATAAAAGGCAAGTTCTGGTCTTAATTATTTTTATATCTTGAAACACTAAGTGGAGTAAAATAGAATACTCTTAATGAAACATCACCTATATGAGTGAGAATTCTTGTTGTTTCTTTAAAAATCTTGAAACGATAGAATTCTCTAAAACACTTGTGAATCTAGGAGTTATTCAAGACCTAAATGAACACGACAGTAAGAACCAAATAAAATCTCAAAGTACATAAATATTTGAGTATTATTGCCTTAATTTACATTAAAAAAATGAATAATTCAAAACATCACTTTGACTATAAACTAAGTAAATCTAATAGCATTTCATTAAGAAAGATTCAGAGTCAAAGACTATCTATTATAAAGTAATGATCCATCAAATCATTAATTATCTCTCTACAAATCTTCAAGCATTTTATGCTAGTAAAACAATTTTCGTTAATGTGATGAGTTTAAAAAAAATGTTATAAAACTATGGTTAATTGACACAATTGACACCAAATTAAAAGTGGGGTTCACTCACTTTTAGTGTTAAAACTTTATTCTGAATTATTCCCCAACAAAAAAGTTTTTTATAAGTGAATGAGAAACTGATTTCAAAGTACTATTGGTTGGTATGTTTTTGTGAAACCAAAACTCATTATCTCATATTTAAAAAATACAGGATTGTATATAGTTTATAAAATAGAAAGTCAAAGAGTCACAAATGAGCATGTATAAAGTGGCTTTGGGCTTAAGTTATGCACACACATTTGTTCAGCTTGACCTGGCTTGAGCTCATTTTCAAGAGTCTGAATGACCTCTTTCCTCTTTTAAAAGAATTTATTTTCAAAGGAAAAACATCTGGTTTTTAATACAAAAATTGCCAGGTTTTTATTCTTTATATGGTGGGTAATTAAGGCAAAAAGGTAGGAATTAATTCTAGTAACTACCAAAATTAATTTCGTATCGGTTTTGGTTTTAAAAATCAATATAAATAGAGGTTGAAGGGAAAATTTTGTGTACACCTTGTAGTAGCTCTGTAGCCTTCTTCTCTATTGTGTTTTCTAATTTTTGTTGCCTTTTTCCCAACTATTATAGAGCATAAGATCTAGTCCCATATAAAAAGATTTTGGTTTGTAGACAATTAAAGGAATTGCATCATTTAAAATGCAAGAGTTAAAATCCTAGAAGAACTATTAACATCATTTCATCTAACTAAGAGATGAGTAATAAAGTCTCAAGAATAAAAAATTGATCCTTGATAATAATATATTATTGTCTACTTTTTATTCTAAGGTCTTTAATAAGTGCATCTTATATCTACATTGGTTTATAGTAATTATAAAATTATGATTATATATAATAGTATGCATCCTAAGATCTTTTATAATTCAAGTACAACTTTATATACTCAATTATATTATATGTTTATCATCCATGCTATGTTTCCATTTTAATTCTATTGCAAGTTGATGTTATATACATTATTTTATATATAAGTGCTGATGAAATCATAAGAAAAAAAACTTTAGTTAGAAATTGGGTTTTTCATGGTTACATCTTAGATTGTTAGAGTGATTAGGCTTGGTAGGTCCACAAGCTTTCCTGCAAAACTTGACAATTATTGGAATAGTGGACCTTCTATTTCTTAAGTTAGCAAGTGTAGTAGGAGTGTAATGTGTGTGAAGAAAAATGTATGAAGAGAGTTTTTATGTGTAACATGTGACTGAGTGTATTTATACATCCAATCCTTGAGATTATCTTATAGTGAAGGAAAATATTTTTCTAGAAAACTAAGTCATCGGGTGTTATGTCATATTTATCATTGGTAGAGATAGTGGTAATTTTTTCTTAAAGGTTTTCATTGGATGGTTATTATGCTATATGCTTTATTGGTGTAGATGTTAGTCGATGACAGTACCAGGAAACAACATTGGCGTAGAAAAATGGGCCTACACTATATAGAAAAGTATTGTGTGTGTAGAAAAAATTGTATGAACTGAAAATTTGTGTATTTTGCTTCTAAGAACTTGAAAAAATTTATAGAGGTGTATGTCAGAGCAAGATTGGACAAACCAAGATGAGTCAGGATCGGACTAAGACCTAAAATACTAGGATTTTAGTCGTTTAGGTCTGACCCGAAAGGCTAGAAGAGATGAGACTTGAGAAATAGAGAAAGGTCTAGCCTAAGATTTTCATAAATATACAATATATTTTATTTTCTCAATATAAATACCTACATAAGAATGTTACCTTTTACGGTCATGCATGTATATAAGTGTTTTTTCTACAAGAGAGATGAGGGTTTAATAAATAAAAATTTCTTCTTACAATATGGTATATTATTTCTTAAAATAAATGAAAAGGCTTTATGATCAGGAAAGCAATGTTATTATATAATAGATGTTGGTATGAAGATGTGAAGATTTTAGTAGAGGTCTCATCATGGAGATTTTTATTGAAAATATATTTAGAGATATTAAGAATTTATTTAGAGATATGGGGATTTCAACAGAGAAATAAAGATCTCACCATGAAGATTTTTTATAAAGACATGGTGATATATTTAGAGACATAGAGAATTTAATGGAGACAAAGGATCTTATCATAAAGATTTTTCATTGAAAAGACTAGAAATATGGAGAAAGTTAGTACTTTTATTTTAAAAATTCAAAAAATAGTGGAGATAAAACTTTTAAAAATTATATGATCTTAGGCAATGCATTATACCAAGTGTGGGAGGAATGTGGAGTGTGTAAAGAGAAATGTATGAAGAGAGTTTATGTATGTAGACTATGAATGGAGTCCAGGACTTAGAACCTAGAACTTGGATGGCCTAGACATAGCTTGGCTTTCTTTTCTGGTGACTAAGTGTATAAATACACCTAGTCCTTGCAATTACCTTATAGAGAAGATAATATTGGTAACATTTTCCTTATAATTTTTCATTTGCTGGTTGTTGTGCCAGGAAATAGCATTGGCATAGAAAGGTGGTGTATGCAGTGCATATAAAAAAAAAATATATGTGCATGGAAAGTTCGTGTGCAAAATTTCTAAAAACTTGAAAAAAATTTATATAGAAATGTGAGAAGAGGTAAAATTAAATAAACTGAGATAAGTCAAGATTGAACTAGGACCTTAAAAACCAGGATTTTAGCTGTTTGGACCTGACCTGAAAGGCCTGTTTGTTTTTGCATTTCAAAAACGTTTATGAAAAAATTTAAAATTTTTTATTTTTTTCTTTACTTCAAATTAATAGTTTTTGGTGTTTTCAGATTATTTTGATATGGTGATATCAAAATTGATTTTTTTAATTAAAAAAACAGTACTATTTTGATATATTTTCGAGCAAAAAACACTTTAAAAAGTAATTATTACTACACTTTCAAATACCCAACTAAAAGTCTTGAACACTAACCGAATCCTCTACAATAATACATACTCTCAAAACTATGTGATGTCATCAACAAAAGAGATAAAATTGTAACCTAAAATTGTCAGCCGATATTAATATTTTCATCATTTAACCAGTATTTATTATAACAAAGAACAAAGAAAAGCAAAATAAAAGGACACTCACATGTATGCCTGTGTGTGTATCAAACACCCAGGAAGTGCCGAAGAACAGCAAACGAACTGGCTCGTTCTTAAGAGGGCTGTACAATGCTCCATCATTTCCAGGTATTATAGATTTTAACTGTCTGTTCATGAAGAATAGAGCTGGCGTTTTGGCTTTTGGCTTTTGGCTTTTGGCTTTTCTCTTCTTTGGTAGTTTGTTAGTTTTTTTTTTCCTTGGTGGCCGATTTGGTTTTCGGTGTAGATCTTTTTTGCCATCTTCTTAATTAATATTATTCACCAGAAGATAATTACAACCATCACAAAATCACCCTGTAACAAAATTTGCCATAGACAATCTCTTTCCAGAACATGGATCGTCATTTGCGATGGAATTTTCAGAGGATTTTTTTTAAAAAAAAAAAAAGGAGGCCAAGTATGACATGACAAATCAAATCTATAATATAACTCCAGCTAACAAGAGCAATTAAATTTTTGCAGTTGTGTTGTTTATAGCTACTTAAAAACAAATAGCGAAAGTAATTACATTGAATTAAATTAAAAAAAAAAAAAAGAATTTCCTGAAAACATTATTGTTACGAACATTATTCATTATAATAATATAATAACCAAATTGCTCCTCAATTATAAAACATTCAAACTAAGCATTCGGGTAAGGTGATCTTTTTAACATAACACAATTATTTTTTACAAATTATATAGGGTTAGACTGGTATTTTCTTGCACAGTAAAATTGTTATTTTAACCCTAGAATAAAAAAATTATATAATGGTTATTACTCGATGTGTTTTGGTATTTTTATTTTTTTCAAAATAGTGTAATTATTGTGATGTCTATAAAAACAAGATGAATATAACTCTCTAACAATGGCTTTTTTATTATTTTACATTGATTTTATTGTAAATTTAGAGATAATTTAAAGGCAATTTTGTAATTGAAATATATTAAATATTATTAAAAAAAACATAATATCACACTCCAGCGTGTAATGACCTTCAAATCATTCATGAGGTGCGTGCAAGGCCTTTTGACCACCGAACACCGCCTTTCAAAGCGATGTTTGGAAGGTCTCGACACCCCCTATGCAATGGCATGTGAACTAGATATGTTTCTAGTTTGGCGCCGACAACCTTTTTTTTCTTCTTCTTCTCTCTCTCTTTTTCAAGTTGAGCGCCACCGCCTTTAAAATTTCATATCAAACCTTTTGGTTTCTTTTTCCTTCACATTTGATTCATGTCTTTTTTACTACTATTTTTTTTATTTTGAATAAGCTATAAAATTACAAATGTTTCATTTCCTTGAATTATATCCTTTAACATTTCATTTCTTAGGGATTGAACTTCGGGTTTTTCCATGCATAGCACTTCTGATCTGATGACTCGGGTCACAAGTTTAAAAAACTAAAAGAGGTCATCATCCTTTTTTTTCTTTGCTTATTTTCTTTTTCAATTTTGTCATTCGACATTGTTTTTTTTTTTAAATATAGCTTTGTAATTTTATTCAATTTTTTTTCTACCGGATTATCTCAATCTTATGACCTAAAATATAGATTTGGCAGGTTAACTGATGCATCCATATTATTCGATAGTTTCACCTACATTTAACTAGTGTTTTGCCTATGTTTTATATATAAAATGTCTTGATATTCTTTGTTTTATGTTTTGAAGGCACTTTTGGATGAAAGATGCAAAAAGGAATAAATTTGAGGTAATTGGCAGATTTGATCTTCAGTCGATGTTTTGTGCAGAGCGTGAGCTTTAGGGGTCGAAATAAAGTGATTTTAGTGGCATTAAAAATTTAACATCCATACCTTTCTATAAATCTAAGGCAAGAAAATAAAATAAGGAAGATCATGGAAATCGCAGATTTCAAAGTCAAATCTCGCAATCTGCCAGTGTTGACCTTTGTCCATTCCAACTTGAATATCTGGATCTACAGAAGTCCAATTTATGCAAACTCAATTGTTTTGGATTGCTGACTAACATTCCTATAAACGCTCAAAATTTCAGCCAAAAATGATGTCATATGAGGGAGATATGATTTTTCAAAGATGATAGCTGAATTCTGCCAGCAAACAGGTTTCGTGAAGGAACATGTCCAAATTACGTTTTGAAGCATCTAAACCGGCGTCCAAGTTTTTATTTCAACAATTTAGCTCCTCTAAGTCAAAGCTTGAAGATTTAATGCAAGGCTATTTCTTCTTTTTAAGAAAATAGTTATTGAAGTACTCAAATGTAAACTGTCAACCTAAGGGAGGACTATTTTGTAAAATAGGGACTAGGGTTTCTTAGCATATTAAAAGAAAGAGCAGAAGGAGGCAGCAGCCAGCAAAGAATAAACACAAATTCTCTCCTCTACAAACCCTAAAATCATGCTCTCTTCAATGTTTAGAAGTATTTGTTCTATAGTTATGCAAGGCTAAGCTCTTTTATTGGTTGCAAGGACGCAAAGACTTTCGGATTTCAATAACCGTGAGATTTATTCTTCCTATTATTTTCAGTTTATGTTATGAATGAGTATGATTGTTTTTCTATGCATATTTCCTGTGATTGTTGTTGATAATTGCTAGAGCGGACTCTAAGTTATTGTTGTGAACAATCTATTGCTAAGTTTAATATCAAAACCGGAGTTGTGATATATGAACTTGTGAAGCAACTAAGCTTGATAATTGTGGCGGAACTACATTATTGAACTTAGGAAGAACATTTGAACAAAGTGACACAAGCTGCGGACAGCTTGTATGTTAATCTTGATGAAATTATCTAGTTCTTAAAGCTGCCATTAAATTGAATCATTAGTGCGGACACTTTGATTGTTTGTTGGTTAGGATTAGTTATACGGCGGATCCGTTAATTAATCAACATTAAGAAAAGATAAAATTTCAGAACATAAACTGCAATTTTCATTTCAAGGATCGGTTCTAATTTCCATTGGTGGATGTGTGCTTGCGACCAAGGTTTGTTTTCTTGATTAATTTTGGTTTCAATTGATTTTGTTTGCTAGTTTAATTTCTTCCATAGTTTAAATCATTACAAATCAAAACCCCCCAATTGCATAACATATAGCATAAAAATCTAAACTAAATCTTCTTCGTGGGATTGACCCCTTACTTGTTCTATACTATCTTGTGTGTTTTAAGTTAGGGTAATTAATTTGTGCGACTGCGACATCGCAACATTAACCCAAATCTACTCGCATCTTAATCCTCAAATTACATATCTATCATGCTAGTTTAGGTTGACTCTCATTAATTTTTTGTTTTTTTAATTTTATTTCATCCTTTTATATTTAATTGGCTGAAAATTAAATATTAGTTTTACTTCTCTTCTTTTTTTTCTATTCAAACAAAACCAAATTTTTTAACTGGTCGGGACTATAAATTGTACGCTGCATCGTTACAATTTACTCTCTGGTTTCTCACTTGTTTTGATTTTAAAGTTTGGATTTTAGCTTAGCTTTTTATCTGCGTGTAACAGTTTTGGGAACTAACGGGTTTTCATTACAGAGAAATAGAGTTTTCACAGCCAGTCTTGCGAAGGAGTCAGCAGTTATTGGACTTGAAAAATGTCTGCTGGACTTGATAATTGTTTGTAGACTCCCTTTGCCAGGCATGATATCTGGGAAGAAGTGGGATATGGATTCCTGATTGTGTATTTGTCTGTGAATGAAAAAGCTTTGTGATGTTAGCTTTTGATTTAGGCTCAGAGTCCAGAGGGCCTTAGTTGCTATGGACTATGCTAGATGAGCCGAGCCTTTCATAACATATTTATTCTTCTTCACCATTCATAAATTTCCTTCGTCACAAATACTCCAATGAACTTGTATTCAGAACCTGCACACTTCTTGCTCAAAGTATCAGTAAACAAAACACAGTGTCATTACAAAACGTAGTTTAACGATTATGGAACGAACCTGCACCCTTCTTGTAGAGATCAATGGAGATGGTTTTGGTCTTTACGCATATCAGAAAGGTGGATTGGAATCCATAAAGTTTTTTTATTCAGCTTGATTTTAGATTAATTAGAAGGTGTTTTGAAGTTGAATGTAGGATTATTGGAGTTCCTATTATTGTTTTTAAGTATTGTTAGTTGAAAATTGGTTTTTGAAGATCTATAACCTCAAACCTTGATTTTTCAGTATCCAAAGATAATCAGAACTTGATATAGTAGACATCATGTAGCCCTCTCATTAAGAAAAAGGTTTGCCTAATATTTCTTTTTCTTTTAAGTCAGGTTCGCGCACCTAGCTTTTTTTTATGGCATTTCAACTAGGTTGTACACTCCAAAATCAGTTCTTGATGTTATGTCTGAATGTTAGTGTGGATTTTATCTATCGCTTACCTTATACCAAATGAGCCATGGATTCTATTTTTATTATTATGGGCTGGTTCTCAAATATAAGTCATTTCATAGCATGTTAGAAAACCATGGATACATGCTGAATAGCCCACCTCTACTTCAATAAAATGGTTCATTTACATGGCATTCTTATGTTCATCACCTCGGATACAGATGCAATGTTTATAAATAAATTTTAAAAGAACTTGTAGGGAAAGATAGGAACTCAACTGAACTTTAACAGTTCATAACATTCTAAATAGATGGGTTAATTAAGGCGATTAACCATATCCTTAGCAACTTCCTACAAGCTTTAATGGAAGACAAATTGAAGTAATGGGATATGGACTTGCCACAAGCAAAGTTTTCTTATAATAGGTCTTAAAATTCAACTATCCAGTTGAGTCAATTCCATATTATTTATGGGTAGAATCTTTCTAGTGTGCTGAAGTTAACACATGTTTCTCGTATCAGATAATTGAGCGTCCAAGCTGAAGTTATGGTAGATTACTTGCATGGTATTAATGAGTATGTGAAGAAGACAATCACGACATCAATGCCAAGTACAAGGCCATGGCTTATACTTATATTAAGAGAGTGGTGTTTAAGTCAGTGATCTAGTATAGAAAATACTTATTTATGATAAGTTTCTAACAAGGAAATACAACAAGCTGAAGGAAAGAAAGATTGGTCATTATGAGGTGTTGCAAAAGATAAATGACAATACTTGTAGATTTTGTCTTCTTAGCAATTTAAAAACTTTTAACATTAAAATATTTTCTAACAACTCACACAAGCAAGATAATGTAAACCAAAACAAATTCTAAAATATAAAATCATACCAACATAATTTTTTTAGGACCAAAATAAATAAATAAAATAAAGTTCATAAAAGTTTTATTTTATAATAACTCTAGGAAATTAAAATAAATATTCATAAAAGTTTTAATAATTTAGATGAGAGAAAAATGTTTTTCTTAAGGAAAAAATAAAGTTTTCTTATTCATTTATTTTTCTTTATTT
>Ga0325403_1000525_pt1 | contig 27396 bp, 17 predicted proteins | sample PopdelMetagenome_19_FD_205665 | JGI IMG/M metagenome (GOLD analysis project Ga0325403, IMG submission 205665) | Populus deltoides microbial communities from Bellville, Georgia, United States - Xylem-PdKOR-R4 | ecosystem: Host-associated > Plants > Phyllosphere > Stem > Wood/Secondary xylem... | reverse complement strand
AACATAAATCTAGATTAACCATTTAACAAGCAAGGTATTAAGAATTAGTAAGATAAAAAGATAAGACATGCTAATAACAATTTATCTTGGATATAAACATTAAAGTCCATGTTGAGTTTATATTATATCTATTCTAACACCATTAGTAAAACCTTTTCACCTTGACATAATTAACTTAGCTAAACATAATGAAGAAGAAAAACATAAATAAACAAGATAAGAACATGATTATGATATAAGTTAACTAAGTATATGAAAGGAAATGAAAAAGCATAAACAAGAGATTAATATAACATGAAAGAAAACTTGAACATTACAAAGATATAAAGAAAGAAAGCAAGAACATGATCTTGATCTGAAAACCAAGATGATTAAATACATGGCAAATGTCTCCTTTTATAGGTCAAGATTCAGAACTATTGATTGGTAGACTAAGAAAATAGTTGGTGGCCAACCATTGATTTGGTGGCTGGTATTTGACATTGTTGGCTGCTGGTTCTTGAAATTATTGGCAGATTTTTGATATTGTTGGCTGGCCAAAACGTCATTGCTAACATCAGAATTTGAGCCATTTGTTTCATGAAAGCTGTGGGCAATTGTCTCAGCTTTCCAACAAAAAAAACAGAGCTTATTTGGACTTCTAAAACTCAAGATATGAGCTGAAAACCGAACAGTGTTTGAGCTGCAGGACAGGTTCCCACTTCTCCGTTGTTTCTAAGATTGGAACTTGAAAACAGCAGAATTGAGTCTTGGACCCTTCATGAAAATTTTAGGTCTATGTCGTATCTTTCCATCCATATAAAGTGGACCTAAATCGAAGTTCTACAACTCCAGTTATGATTAAATAACCGAATGGTGTTCCAGTTTGGAATTGAACCAGCATCTCTTCTCTTAGCCTAGTCCTCTTTTTGTCTCTTCACTTTCAATTGTTAATCACATCAATCAATCCTTTGAATTGTGAGATATACTTGCATTCAAAACAAGCATTTACCATAAATTAAAGATATATTATATTATCATACTTGTTATTATAAAACATACTTTAGTTAGGGAATTTAACGATACTTTAGTGCAATACGATGATATAAAGCCTTAATAAGAATGCACTTTTAAGTACTAATCAGTATGAAAACATTTAAAGAAGTATGATATGCTCTTCACAATCATTTTTTATTAACTTCATTGTCTAAAATTGCTCTATTAAAGAGACAACTTCAGACCATTACTCAAGGTCATCGATCTTGTACTGATTTTATAGAAGAATTCAAGAGCTTGGTTGATCAATTAACAACTATAAGGAAAAGTATTGATGATTAAAATCTCATTAGCTTTCTATTGAGAGGACTTTGACCAACCTTTAACCCTTTTATCACTTTCTTTAACTTTACAAGTCATCATAAAGATATTTTTTTTCTATGATTTCAAGCTGAACTCTTGAGTTTTAAGACTTTCATTGATATACAAGCCAACCTTGCCATTGTTCAGCACTATGCATTTATAGCAAATAAAAAAAGCCCTAATGTTTCCAAGGAAAAAAATAATTACGAACACCTCCAGAGTCTCAACTACATCATTCATTTTATAGTTAAAATAAAAATAATTCTACTACTCATCCTAATCAACCTACCAATGAAGACCAATATGTTAGATTTGTAATAAGAAATGTGATATATTACTCCTAATTGTTATCATTGCTTTGAATTCTTTTTTCAAGGATGGTTGCCACTTACTGATCTTACTATGGATGCTGAAGTCAATAATTCTTTTGATCAACATGTCTAGTATATAGATAATGGAGCAAACACTTATATCATAGCCAATTCAACAACTTTAACTAACTAATAATCCTACGGGGGTGGTGGTACTTTCCAAGTTGAAAAAAAAAAACTAGAAATTCAACTCTAAACTTTGATCATACCTACTCATCTCAATCAACATACTAATGACAGACTAAATTGTTAGATTTATGGTAAAAAAAGATATATTATTCCTGACTATTATCACCATTTTGACTTCTTTTTTTTCAAGAATGGTTGTAGCGTATTAATCTTACTACTATGGTTGCTAAAGTCAATAATTCTTATGAATAACATGTTTAATATATGGATAGTAGAGAAACACTCATATCATTACTAATGCAACAAATTTAACCAACCAACAGCCCTAAGAGGGTGAAGATATTATTTAAGTTGGTAATGTTGAGAACTAATAAGCACCATAAAACGATACATTAAAGGTGCTAATTATGTCAATTACAAGGTTAAGGGCCAATAAGATTAAAAAGGAGGCTTTGGGTTCATTTTGTTTTTTCTAATATATAATTTTATGCTAACAAGTATAATTTTCAATATGATCATTGGATCAAGCTAAAATTTTACCAAAAAATTTTAGAGGCATTGTTTTATACAAGTTTAAAATTTCATAGCAATATGAATTTAGAAAAGCCTTGTAATAAATATAAAAAGCTATTGTGCAAGAATGACATTATTTTTCTAGTTGGCTTTGGATTATTTTTTGTTTTGATTTATGGATTTTCTACAAGGTATATTTATTATTCTATAGGGATCTCTTTTGTGGGCTAACATATAGGCAATATCTTAAGAAATTATTTAGGTAGTGGTTCCTTTATTCTGTAAGGAATCTTAATTTAACAAGGTTTTCATAATTAGTAGTTAATTCTTTATTTGTTAAACAAACATATGTGGCAACTTAAGAGTTCTATTTATGCAAGGATTCCATATTTTTAAGGACATGAATTTAGTAGTTTGCTTGAGGAGTATGCTTCCATGTTTTGTAAGGATATACGAAAATTATCAGCTTTTTTTTTTCCAAGGACTACATAAGTCGACAACAACCTTTATGTATATAAGGGATGAATTCCTTTATTTTTTTGGATAACTGATGTGCAAAATTATGGTTTGAAATAATAGACTTAGGATTTTGTTTAGTTTTCATACTTTAAGCTTTAATTCATATACTTTGTGTTTTATTTAAATTGGGTTTAATGTCACCTCATTAGTTCATTAGGGTTGAGTTTATTTTGACTAAGTACTCTCTTGTAAGGTTTTCAATTTAGATTTATATTCATTTTTATTGTTGCATATTATGTGCTTGTGCGTGATAAAATTCTTATACTTTTGATTATTCATTGAACTATCTTGATTTGTCGAAAAATAATTATCTTCGTGGTGTCTTCCTTATACTTTTCGTTCGTGAATCTCTATGATCATTAGATAGGGGTTTTATTTCAGTAGTTTTGGTTCCTCAGTTTATATAATCATTAGGTCGAGATTTTATCAACCAAATTTGATTTTGGATTTCTTAGGTTTGTTTTTTCTTACACGTAGGCTCTTACCTTTTGGGTTTACATCACTACTCATCCTAATCAACCTCCTAATGACAGACTAATCTATCAGATTTATGGTAAGAAAGGAATGTTGCTTTTGAATGTTATAATCACTTTGACTTTTCTTTTTAGAGATGGTTTCCACTTACTGATATTGCTACTATGGCTTCTGAAGTTAACAATTCTTATGACCAATATGTTTGGTATACGAATAGTGGAGCAAATGCTTTTATCACTACCAAGACAACAAATTTAACCAACCAAAAATCCTATGAGGCTGATGATATTATCTAAGTTAGTAATGTCTCAGGTTTAGTTGTCAAACAAACTAAAAATTGAACTCTAAACCTTGATCATACCTCATTCAAACTCATCAATATCCTTCACTATCCTAATGCTTCTCTAAATATTTTATCAATTAACCAACCTTGTCTACAATGATTGCTATTTTGTATTATCTAATATTGATTTTTGTGTAAAGAAAAATAAAATGGGTTGCATCCTACTTCAAGGACTAGTTGAAAATGGAGTTTTTTTTTCCACTTGTTAGTCATAAGAGCTTTTTTAATAATCTGCATTACTTACTGCTATGCTAGGAATAAAAACTTCATAGGAACACTGGCATAAACATACAGGGCATCCATCCAAGTCCACCTTGAATTGATTGTGTAATTATTTATCTATTTATGATTCTTTTAAACAATTAAGTTTCTACAACTCTTGTCAATTAGGAAAAGCTATAAAACTTCCTTTTAGTAGATTCAAATGGTGTATCCATTGCAATCTAAATTCAATGCATTTGTTATTTTCTAAGAATACAAAGCTCTTGTTGAAAATTTATTCTCTTTTAAAATTCAACAATTACAATTAGACAATGGGGGATAATATCTTTTCAATAATTTCAATTTTTTTTAGCAACACATAGGAAATATCATAGATTAACTTTCCCTTATACTTCATAACAAAATGGTATTGCCAAAAGAAAACATTGACATATCCAAGAAAATGGTTTAACTTTATTAACAACAACAAATCTACCAAATAAATATTGGATTGATGCCTTTTTTACAATAATATTACTCATAAATCGCCCACCTACTTGTCCCACACAATTTATCTACTTACTTTATGATCCATAAAAAACTGCCATCATACAATTCCCTTAGGATTTTTGGATGTTCCTGTTATCCTTACTTATAACCCTATAAAGATTATAAGCTATGTTTTCATAGCAAACAATGTTTCTTTCTTGGGTATGCTAATCAACAAAAGGGATATAGTTTCCTAGATTTGGACACATTTAATGTTTATATTTTCAAACATGTAGTATTTGATGATAATTTATTTTCAACAAAAGATAAATGTTACATTTCACTAAATAATGATAGCAAGATGTTGACAAGTTTGTTTCCTATCTCTTATGCAATTATAATATCTTTAAATTCTGAAGATAAATATACCACCTAATTCTTCTCATGACTGATAATGTTTAACCTTCATCTTTTTTTTTTCTGATTAAAATACTATATCACCTACAAATCTTTTAGACCCCAACCTAAACATAACTCCATCCTTACAAATTCCTCACTAACATCAGACATGTCCCACTCTTCCATCTCTATAAAGTCCTCAACACACACAACCTAACATAGTTATCATAACACATTCTAAAACAAGAAATTAAAAACATAAATAATATCTTGGTTTTAAAATATTTTATACCACTTGTCATCTTTTTTATTGTTTGCATAATATACTTACACAATATGAGCCAATTTGCTATACACGAGCAATAACAAAATATGAAAGGAGACAAACTATGAGACGTGAATTTGATGCTTTAATGGAGAATAAGATGTCGTCTTTATGTCCAAGGCCAAAAGATAAACATGTTGTGAGGAATAAATAAGTATTTAAAATTAAATGATGTATTGAATATAACATTGAACACTACAAAGCCAAACTTATGGTAAAGGAATTTGATAAAAAATCTACAATTAACTACTTTGACCTTTTCTCTCTAGTAGTTAAACTAACTACAATTAGATTGGTTTTATCACTTGCTGTAACATTTAGTTTGAAAACTAGATAACTAGATTTTCCAATGCATTTCTACATGGCACCTTTAATAAAGAATTTTATATAGAACAACCTTAAAAACTCATTTATAAGACTCAACTTGATCTAGTGTGTCATTTTTATAAATACTTTTACAGCCTTAAACAAGCTACAAGAGCTTTGTTTAGAAGGTTATCTCAACAATTACTAAAGCCTGGTTTTGAGGAATCCAAAGTTGATTATTCTTTGTTTATATTATGTACTAATACTTTTAGATTTTTTGTGTTAACATTTCATCTTCATGATCTCCTTGACATCACAAAAATGATTGGTGTTAAACATCTAGCTTGTCCTATGACTTCAGGAATGAAACTCTCATCTAATAAGGGCACAATTATGTGGGATCCTATATATAGAATACACTTCTAGATATTTCATATATATGTAAATCAATTATACCAATTTATATATAATTCATTGGATTGCAGTTAAAATAGTGCTTCACTATTTGAAAGGCACAACCGACTATGACTAATGTTTGATGTGACTTGAATTGGGTTGGCGATCTTGATGAAAAAAGAATCACCAGTGGATTTAGTATTTTTCAAGGCAAGAATATAATATCATGATATGCCTAAAAACAAGGAGTTGTCTCACATTCAAGCATATACTGAAGCATGACTTTAGCTAAAACAAAAGCTTATTGGATTTGGGTGTTACCGAAGGAGTTTCAGATTTTTCTTTCCTCACCTCCTACTATTTGATGTGACAACATTAGAGCACTAGTCTTAGCCTCGAATCCGGTCTTCCATGTAAGAACCAAGCATGTGGAAACTGAGTATCATACCTGATTAGTTTGCTGGAGGTGTTAAGAGTATGTATTGACTTGGTCAATAATCAGTTGCAAGAATCAAGATAATAAATTGTACAAATCAATTCAGTTAATTAGACTGCTTAATTTGTAGGAAGTTCTTCCAATGATTCTGTCAACATATTGTCGCAAAGAACCCAAACCCAAGGTAGCTTGCCTCTAATCTTTGTCAAGATATTACATTGCCATTAGCCTTCCAGAGTGTTATATACAGTGTGCTGATCAAGTGGAAGTAATTAGTAGCGAGGAAGATAACATAGGCAAGCACTCGGAGGACTATGACTCGCTCACTGAACAGGCAAATTAAGCTAAAAAATCCACATTCACCATTCCCATTAAACAGAATTCTTCGCATGACCGACATAGACAGATCCTTCTTATCAATATTATTTCTTAACAGTACTGTCTCTATGGACTTGAATGGAGTAATGGTTGAGAAAGTGCTTACATGCAAATTGGCAGGAAACTTTATTCATCAAATATCACCTTATCTGCTTTTTTTATTCCATCTGTTTTAGCTTTTTTTCCTCTCACTTTTGAGCCAATCTCCCATCCGGAATCCCCAGCCCAGAAATTAGATTTCTTTGTCAACCATATCTGGTAGCTCTAATCAGATATTCCAAATGAAGCGTTAGTTTGATGGGTTTGGCATAGAATTTGATTCTGTCCTCTGTGTTGTGCTCATTTCAATAAAACGAAAGCTCTCCAAAATAGACAGACGGATGCTAAGTGATCCAGTACAATATGGTAACAATGTATAGAATTTGATTCTGCCAGACATCAAAGCAGCAATGTACAGAAAAGCAGAAACTGCTAGTCCTTAAACAATGTTAGCAAAATATAGAATACAGTTCTAGTTCCCAAAGGTTCACGTCTTAAAGACCAATCAGGGTTTTGATTAGAAAACCACCAAGTTGAAGCTGAAGTATAGTTGTTCATGGATACCAAACCCAAACTGAAAAAGGCTATGTGGTCACAGGATTTGGAGGATCTGTAAACTTTCAGGGGATCTGATATTCCTGTTTTCTTTACAAAACCAGCATCCAATTATGCAAATCTATCGAAACAACCTGTTAGATATCCACTTTATCTCTATAAAGTCACCAGAAGTGGTTTTCTATATACTTACATATCATATATAATCATATCTGCTACTGATCCTATAGTCTCTGCACAACACGTCAAGCAATAAATTCCCGTTAATTTCCTTTAGAGGATGAAGTGAAGGAGTCTCAAACAAGTTTTGATGATTTGATAAATTCATGAGAACAACCGAATGAAATCTTTGACAAAGTGTAGAAATTAACTGCGAAGACACTTGCAATAATGAAACCAAGATGAGCAGCAGCATAAGCATGAAGCAAATGGAATTTCAAATTCATCGAACTCTAAGTCGTAATGGAAGAACAGAACATGAACTCATTGTGATACGAGGTTAGTGGAATTTGGAAATTAACCAAGATGCAAAAAAGCTAGCAGAGAAGCCCTTCTTTTTTAGTCTGACTAAAAGCTGTAATATTTTGCAAAAGATCAAGGGCATGTTATATAACCAAGCAACAATGGCACAGCCTCTAGAGATTCCTTGTTTGGCTAGCTGGTGTGTGAAAGAATTGCATTCCCTCGTTGCATGCTTGAATACTATCTGATTGAACGAGGAGAAACGATCAATAATCAATTAATGTCATTGAAAGTTGAAAATATTCATCTATCTACAATTAATATACATACATATTAGTGCAACTATCATGCGATACAAGTGACAATAAAGAAATTTAGAATAGAGGAGGATATTATTATTTGGTAATTTGATATATATTTTATATTAAATTTTTGTAGAGTTTATATAGCCATATAGTAAGACACATAAAAATTAAAATAAAACAAATTATAAAACATGTTTGATCATCTCCTTTGATTAAATGATTAAAATAATTTTTTGATTATTTTGAGTTGTTGAATTCCTTGATCTAATTTTTTATTGATTATTAAATAATATCTTGATTATTTTTTTAACATGCCCCCTTAAACTCATAATAATTTGAGTTTAATGTACATCATTTTTATTGTCATTATAGCCTTGTCTTCAAGAATTGTATTTTTCTTAACATGACTATTCTTACCCATTTTTCTCCTCATAGTTGCTATCATATTTCTCTAGCCAAACATCTTTTTTTAAGATTTAGCTTTTTAAGTGGCCATTTAATTTATTTTGGCTTACTCTTAATCAAAATGATGTTTTTTTTTTTTATTATTATAGCTTCTTAGTCATTTTCGATCTCCTTTTTTTTTTAAGGAAGAACTCTCTCTCTCTTTCTCTTCCTCCTTTTCTTTTAATGAGTGGTCTTTTTTATATAATTTTTAATGGAATTATCAACTTGTATTAAGTTTCTCTTGTTTTTTATGTTTTTCTTTTATTGCAAGATCTCAATTTTTATTGGGCTTTGCCATGTGGTACTTCTATTTTTTTTTTTGTTATTTGAATGTCATTTGATCATCCATATAATCTTAAGATTTCTCCTTGTCATTATTTAATGTATCATTGAAAAAAGAATAGTAAATAAAATATAAAAGAATAGAAAACAAAGTATTTTAAAATGATTGGATGGATGACATAAAATAGTATGCTAAAAAAAAGAAGCTAATGTTCAATGCAAGATTGATTTGTTTTAATATAATGTTAAAAAATTATCTCAACCCAAAAGATTGGTGATTAAATAGTCACAAGTTCAAATTTTACCATCCTCGTTCTCTCTTTTAATTAAAATTAATTAATATTACAATGTAATGCGAGTCCATACAAGTTTACTTGAGAGGATATGTTAAAAAATAAAATAAACAAAATCTTAGAACTTCACCTAAGAATTTAAATTTTTAAATTGGCATGATTCTTTAATAGTAGTTAATGAGGCTTGAACATAGCTGTATTGCTACTAATTCCATTGCTCCATCTCCATTGTATACTCAGATTTTAGACAAAAGTGCTATCACCTGTTATTTTTCCATTAATATAGTTTAGATGAAGCATCTCTTAATGCCCTCAATTTTTTATTTTTTTTTAATTATAATACCACTGCTTTGGGCTATATATATCACTAGCTAGCTACATTTCTTGAGCAGTGAAATTACTGCTTTAAACTTCTAGACTTCTGTTCTATTGCCCTCCCATACTGTGCTTGTGATGCTGGTGCTTTACTTTAGTTCTCCAACAAAGGTTCCATGATCGTCAATAATATGCCTGCTACAACGATCCTTCAATATATAACTATTTTTTGCTACCATGGTAATATTCCTTTTGTAGAAACACCATTAATTTAGGTCATTCCTCCACCATCCTGCCAACTAATTAAGATTCATATATAGGAAAGTAAAGCTTTTCTCCAAAAGCAAAAGCAACAAACAGAAAGTATTGGGAAAACCAGAACAGGATAACTGGGACAGAAAGCAAAGACATATAGATACACGTCTTAAAGTATGTATCTTACGAACAAAATGAATCTTAAGTTATGACACAATATAGATTGATCACAAATTAAGAAGTTGGACTTTGATATATAGAAGAAGGAAACATGAAACGCATTCCCTTTGTCATTGGTTGATGAAAGTCTTGATATGGGATGCCATCTCTTGAACGCGGGTATGAGAGAGATGAGAATTATGTATAATTTGAAATGCATGCCCAACTCCTTTGTACGTCACTGTTTCAACTCTCTTACCAGCTCTAGTCAAGGCTGAACAAAATTCCGAGTTTCTGTCCTTGAGTATATCCAACTCAGATATGCCAACCATTATAGCTGGAAGTCGTAGGTCACGCAACTTGCTTGCACCATTTGCTAAAGGGTTGCAGTATGGATGATCACGGTTAGATCCTAGAGGTAGTGATAACCGCCAATATGTGTCAGAAGCCGACAGAGTCAGTGCTGAGTTAGCTGGTTGAGTCATATTTTTCTCAGACAAAGTTCGTGCCTCTCCTCCAAAGAAAGGTTGGATCAAGATGATACCCTTGAAACACAAAGGCTTTGTCATGGACTCAGGATTGTATCTGGATTCTAGCCTTGTGGCCACGTTGTAAGCTATGTTTGCACCAGCACTGTCACCAGCTAGGAACATGCTAGAGAAATTGCACCGACTTAACCACCACTTATGCTCGGGAGAACCATTTAGAGCCTGTTGTTTTACCCATGTAAAGGCGTCGATGCCGTCATCATAAGCGGTAGGGAGACGATTTTCGGGGGCCAGCCGGTAGTTTATGGATAAAATAATGCAACTTGCTTTAGAAGCAAGATTGGCCAAGAACTCATGGTAACCACTCCAAGCAGCTGAGCCAACACAAAATCCGCCTCCATGGAAGTAAAGAAGCAAAGGCAGCGTGCCTGAGCGGTTTGAGACATAAATGCGAGCCCACAAGTTAGTGAACTTGTCGATAACAACATCTTTTGCTGTCACATCATTTACTGTCGCCACGTTGCAAGGAACATTGGGAATGATAGGAGGCCTTTCGATGTGTCCATCTTTGTAAACTCTGATGAGCCCTTCGATTTCTTCAATGATTACTCCATGGGAGTTCTTGCTCGTTTGACGATTAATTCTTGGATCGAAGGAGATGGCAGCCATTTTTTTTCTTCTCATACAAGGAGTGGGATGGAATGGACCATTTAGTGTGTTCTGCTATAAACCTAAAGTCTCTTTATATAGAGAGCGAGAGATAAGGTCAAGGATAAAGCTCTGAATGGTGAGGGAACCTTCCTTTCCTTCCTATCTGACAAGTTGGCAGATAGTTGAACTCTTGCTATGACATCACTTGGATTCTCAGATCATGTGGGAACTCCTACTTTCCATCTTTTTAATGTAACATTTTCCAAAATTTTTGTTATAAGATTTATGAGCTTGTGATTTTTAGAAATAGTATTAAATGACCATCACTGTCATCAACAAATTTTTCTAAACTTTCTGCTATACGTTGATCAACATGAGCCAACATTTGAGGGAAATCTTATTCTTATCCGCTAAATATAGCATTTGAAGAAGAGTGAATGGCACAACTTGCATTACAATTTGACTTTTGTTATTGGATAGTTACATGTGAATATTGTTTGAATTCTTCATTGTAAAAAGGGAAGATAATGAAAATCAACTTGTTCAAAATCAAACATGGTTTAGAAGAAAGGAATCCCTCTACATTGACAAATGAATACGATGGAGTCAAACTTAATGACAGTTAAACTTCCTAGTTTATTCTTTCAATTATTCCGTGTGATATTCTACACTTCTCCATATTCTTTGTTCTTGTGATGTTATTGCTGTTTTCATCGGCCCATAGTATTAAGTTTCCAGGTAGCAGAATTACAAATGAGTATCTGGATTATTTATACAGAAGCCATCAGAACACCACCTGATTGGACAAGCTCATGAAAGAAAGATAACAAGCAAAGCAAATGCTTGATGCGCCAAATATTTGAGAATCCAAGCTCATGTATAGGTGATTTGCATACATATCTACTGCTGCAACGAGAGCTCCAAGTTAGAAAATTTGTTAGCATTCATACGCCAACGGTTTCACTGCTATCTTGAGTTGATTTTGGACGGCGAACTTTATGCACCAAATATCCTCCAATCTTCTTATCTAACTTTTGACTCAGCGACTTCCAAAGTTGCATTCCCACCTCCTTTTGTGCAAATCCCTCTGTTGTGATCTTCAGATGGAATTTAGATCACTTGTATAGCCGCCATGGAGATAGAAAATAATGACATAATTTTTATTAGTGCATTTGCCATATAGACACGGTAAACCATTATTACTGGTATTTGACATGGAAATAGAAGCTAATGACATATATATTTTAGGCATTAAATTATTGAAAAATATAGTTTGAGATCTCTGCTTGTCAAATCATATTGTATTTTGTGGTGAGATCTTCAACAGGATATGATCCTGCTATCAATTGTTGAGTTTAACTGAGAGCAAATCTTTCTCTAATCATGTTCCAAGTTGATGATGTACCAAAAATTCAACTAGTCTAGAAATAGGATTTCTGGGTTAAGTCTAGAAATAGGATTTCTGGGTTGGATAATTGAATAATTAATTGGTTTTAGTAATCTCATTCATTCTCCTTAGTCAAGGTAATTGATATCTTATACTTAGTGCTTGGTAAGTCAAGATAGCTTGCAGCTAATACCTGTCACTACCAGAAAATCAGTGAAAATCAACGGACTTACTGACGGAATTTTTTCGTCTGTAATTTTTACTGATGGAAATAATTCTGTCTCAAAATCTTTCAGTATATACCGACAAAGAACATCTGTCGGCGATACGGTTGATATATACCGACGGAATCCATCCGTCGGTATATACCGACCGTATCGTCGACGGACTATATAGTTTTTTTGAAAAGTTGCAACGGTGTGATGACGTGAATTTGTTTCAGATGATGTTCCCGACGGAATGACCAAGGGATTCAAATCGGGATCTCCATACAGTGACGTGGCACTTTCACCAGTGAAATCACCAACGGAACGTGTCCGTCGGTGATTCCATCGGTAACAGTCAATATATACCCACTTTGCCGATACTCTCTTCCTCTATTTCTCCTTCTTCTTCCCCATCCCACCTCTCCCCACCCAAACTGCAGCCAAGCACCCATCCCAACTCTCCCCTCTTCTCAATACAAGCACTCAAGTTTCTTATACTTTTGTACGTGATCACAACATCCGTTTTTGTGGATTTTATCATGTTTTTTCGTCGGTGATTCCACCGGTGATAGTCAATATATATCCACTCTGCCAACACTCTCTTCCTCTATTTCTCCTTCTTCTTCCCCATCCCACCTCTCCCCTTCCAAACTGCAGCCAACCACCCATCCCAACTCTCCCCTCTTCTTAACACAAGCACTCAAGTTTCTTATACTTTTGTACGTGATCACAACATCTGTTCTTGTGGATTTTATCATGTTTTGTAAGTAAATCTATCCTTTTAGTTTTAACATTTAAATGTGAATTTTATTGTTTTTTTAGTATATGTATTTTGTTAATGTATATACTTGTTTGATTGTTATTTGTCAAAGAAACTTGTAGTATGAATGTATAATTTTGTAGTTGTTATAGTTTGTTTTAGATTTTATCAAATTATATTTGTTTATAAATTGTTGAAACTTTGTTTGAATTACACCGAATTAGATGTGTTGTGATGAAATAAATAATAGCTTGTTTAATGGGTCTGTTTTAATTGTTATCAATTCTATTGCGAAGTAATGATTTCCGTAAATTTATATATGTATAAATTTGTATGAACTTTGATATTTGATAGTTGATAATTGATAATGAATATTTAACATAAATGTTATTTTAGTTTGTTGGATAATGTCGGGGAAAACCAATATTTTTGTTATGTTTATTTACGTAACGTAGTTAATTAATACATTTTGTCGTCATAATTTTATAGAGGTTCGATAGAAGTCATGGATGATCGTTCATGGATGTATCGGGACTCACCCCAAGGATTGCGGAGGATGGATTATTGTAACGGGGTTCAGGGTTTTATTAATTTCACAACATCTATCCCAAGAAATTTTACTGATGGCGGTATTAGGTGTCCATGTAAGAAGTGTAAAAATTTAAAGTTTTTGCATCAAGATGTTGTAACGATGCATCTTCTAACCAAAGGGTTCATGGAGGATTACCTGTGTTGGCATGCACACGGAGAACTATTTGTTCCTAATGAGAGCATGGTAGAAAGGGTGGTTGGGTCAACTTTTAGTGCTAGCAACATGCATGAAGTTGGAAATGACAACAGTAATCCTTACAAGAATATGGTTTGGATGCAATGAGAATGAGTGAAGGTAATGTCAGTGAATGTCCAATCATAAAAGAAGAATCTAATGCAGATGCAGCAAGGTTTTTTGATCTGTTGAAAGATTCTGACGAACCATTATAGGATGGTTGCACGAACCACAGTAAATTATCGGCCGTAGCACAGGTGTTCACCATCAAGTCAGATCACGGGTTGAGTGAGGCTGGTTATGACAAGATTATCGAATGGGAGAGAAGCATTTTACCTGAAGGGAACAGGCTGAATGAGAACTTCTATGCTGCCAAGTCCATGATGAAACCCTTCGGTTTAGGATACCAGAAAATTGACATGTGCCCTAACTTCTGCATGTTATACTACTTTGAAAATGTTGAGTTGACCAAGCGCATGACATGTGGGCATTCTCGTTAGAAACCCATAACTGGTAGAGAAAAGACTCTCGTGGCATATAAAAAACTTAGATACTTCCCAAGCACACCTAGACTGCAAAGGTTATTCATGTCATCAAGGACCGCGGAGCACGTGACATGGCACCAATCACATCATGCGGTTGATGGAGTGATGATGCGTCCTTCTAACGGCGAAGCATGGAAACACTTTAATAGTATGCATCCTCATTTTTCAGCTGAATCAAGGAACGTGCGTCTTGGGTTGTGTACAGACGGATTCAACCCATTCGGGTCATTTTCTGCTCCTTATTCTTGTTGGCCGGTCATACTGACGGTTTATAACTTGCCACCGGGGATGTGTATGAGGCCGGAGTTCATGTTTTTATCTATGGTCATACCTGGTCTGAGCAGTCCGGAGAGGAATATAGATGTTTGTCTTCTATCGTTGATTGATGAGTTGACGCAGTTATGGTCCTCTAGAGCTTTGACTTATAATATCTTGAGGAAACAAAATTTTGTTATGAGAGCGGCTTTGATGTGGACTATCAATGATTTCCCAGCTTATGGAATGGTTTCTGGTTGGAGCATGTATGGAAAACTAGCATGTCCATACTGTATGGAGAACAACAAGGCATTCACACTAACAAATAGGGGTAAAGCTTCTTTTTTTACTATAACCGTTGTTTCTTGCCACCGAATCACAGGTACAGAAAGAACAAAAATGATTTTTTTGTTGGCAGATTTGAAAAGCATGTTACACCTCCACGTCTTTCTGGTGAAGAATTGCATGATGTTGTGTCAGAGTACGGTGACATTGTGTTTGGTCTCCAATCAGGTAAGCATAAGTTTCCTGGTTTTGGTTTGACCCATAATTGGGTGAAGCGAAGTATCTTTTGGGAGCTTCCTTATTGGAAGACCAATCTTCTCCGCCATAACCTTGATGTCATGCACATTGAAAAGAACGTGTTTGAGAACATTTTCAACACCGTCATGGATGTGAAGGGGAAGACAAAGGACAACATCAAGGCTAGATTGGATGTAGCTATGTTCTGTAACCGTAAAAATATGAAGTTGGTTTGTGATGGGTTAGGGGTTGCAAAACCAAGAGCAAGCTTTATGTTAGAGAAAAACGCACAACTACTAGTCTACAAATGGCTTAAGAGTCTACGTTTTCCCGATGGACATGCCTCGAACATATCAAGGCTGGTTAATACGGAGGAATGCAGATTATTTGGAATGAAGAGTCATGACTGCCATGTGTTTATGCAAAAATTGGGTCTACGGGCTCTCCAACACCACGACTGAAAACTTGAGGTCGGCCCGTAGTGTCTCAACCATTGGGAGCTCTCCATCAGTATCGAGCACCCAATTTGAGGAGTTCGTAGCCTTAAAACAACAATATGAATAACTCTCGACGAATTATGATCAGCTCTGTCAAATGGTCATGGAGATTAGATCAAGGATGGGTAATGATACATTTGCAGCCCCTTTTTAGCCGTACGGTCCCGGGAACAACCCATCTCCTCCTCCTCCTCCAACTCCTCCACTATTCTAGTTTAATTTTGTTTTTTAAACACATTAAATTTGTAATGAATATTTGGATGAATATTATATAACATTATTTTTATATTTTTAATGTTTAATACAATTTTATTTGTTTATTAAGCTTTTTTACTATTAATAAATATATTTTTTAATATTTTAAATACATACCGACGACTTTCCAAATGGAAACCGGCCGTCGGTATTTTACCAAGAGTTGCCAAACAATTACCACCCATGCCACAATTACCGACGGATATATTCCGTCGGTGTTTACCATTACTATTACCAACAAAATCTATCTGTCGGTATTTGATAGAGTTCTGAAACATTTACCGTCATGCCACCATCACCGACGGATATTTCATCGGTGAGTACCGTTGAAAATGCAGACGGAAGGATTCCGTCGGTAATGTTCTCGCATGAAATTTTTTTTTGTCATGCTTCACCTTCTGTAAGACCATCAGTGGTTGGTTTTTTTATTTTCGACAGAATCAGCGATGGAATGGGAAATTACAGACAATCGGTATTCGGACGAACGGATTCCATCGGTAAAAATGTTACCGATGGATTTCGTGCCTTACACCAACGAAATTAATCCGTCGGTAAAACTATTTAATGATGTAGTGTGTAAAACGTCCTTTTTGGTGGAGATGAGGACTCTCTAATATTTAAATAAGTATCTTTATAGAAAGAGAAAAATACAATAATATTCTAAAAAGAGATGTTCAGAAAATATATATGCAATAAAGAATGAAAATTATGAGCCTATGTTCTGAAGATCTCATGATGTATTTATGCCCCATGAATCTTTTTTTTTGTGAAGAGAAGGGCCTGCAGCATAATTATCTTGATAACATTTAATGAGGGATAAATATCTCTTACATCTATATTAATGTTTGATAAGAATATGATGGATCATTTAAATACTTGTATACACCTAAAAAAGTGTAAGGAGATTAGAGTTTAAGATCTCAAATATAGCTAAGCCTATGAAAGCTGAGTTCTTCCCCGATGTTAGATCCAAGAGAGGATGGTCATTCCCTTGAACGTACCTAAGGGAGGATGGTCGTTGTCTTGAACTTAGCTAATTACTGCTAAGTCCAAGTGCCTTGAGTTTGACATGTTTGCTAGATACATGTTGTCATGGATTTGGTTGATTGCCAAGTCCAAGTGTCTTAAGTTGTACATGTTTGCTAAACTCGCGTCACATTGGATTTGGTTGACTGCCAAGTGTAGGTGCCTTGGGTTTGACATGTTTATCAGATTTACGTTACCTTGAACTTTACATGTTTGCCAGACCTATGTTATCTCGGATTCGGTGGATTGTCAAGTCCAAGTGCCTTAGACTTGCCTGATTTGCCAAATTCAAATGTCTTAGAATTGACTGACTACCAGGTTCAAGTGTCTTGGATTTGACATGTTTGTCAGACCCAAGTTACATTGGACCTAGGGGACTATCAAGTCTAAGTGCCTCAGGTTCGGCAAACACGTTATCTTTAACTTGGTTGATTGCAAAGTTCAATTGCCGGGCGTGATACACTGTCAAGCCTCCTACTTGAGGCATATTCATTCTGTTGAGCATGCCTAAGAGAAAAAAGTTATAAAAAATTTTTAAGCCCGTTAAAAAATAGACTTATCACAAGTTGAACTCTGAATCGTATCAAGTCCATCTTAGGTGTACTGTTTAAGCACATTCATTCAGCTGTACTAGATATTCCCTGGTAGAAAAAGGGAAAAGGATAACAGGAAAGGAGATGAAGAAGTATTGAGCACGCGTAAAAGCACATTCTTGAAATTTTATTCTTTGTATTCTTCCGAATCGTTCCTTCCGTTTTCACCTTTCTAGCCTTCGATAATGAAATAAAGTTGTTTTTCCCTGGCATTTTATCTCCTCCGATTAACAGGGAAAAAAGAAAAATCAAAGTGTAGATGATTCACCTTCATATTATTCTGCGAAAGAAAGAAAACTCAAGTTTGAAATTTCGCTAGTGAAGAATTTATGCTCTTCAAGGGCAGAAACTAAAGCTCTTGCCACCCTTTGAATTCTATCAAATTTGGATAATCGCCCATGTTTATCTTAGTAATCTAGCAAAGCCCTTTCTGCAAAAAACTAATTGATACATACATACATACATACATACATACATATATTATGCTGATCAAGTGACTTTTCAAAGTTATATGGACCCCTAATGCATTAGTCAATCGATGTCACCAAATTTCAATATCATTCAAGATTTTGAAATTCATGTCTGTAAGATGTCAAAGTAGATTCACTAAGGACAAACCAGAAAAGGAAAACAAAAGATTCTTTTCTAGGAAGGAAATGTGCTGATATATATGCTTTACAGAGTAGTTCTAGGCAGTGCGTGTGGGAACTCAGAACATGCACCAATGATGGAAGCACATTTTGAGCATTCATAAAAGAGAGGTACCTAAACTAGCTTTTTCTGGCATGAAAATTTGGAATATAGCTGTCCAAAGAAAGACAAAAGAGCCATGTCGTGTGTCAGCTAAAGCCAAGCAGCATTATTCATGACCCCAAGGAAGTGTTTTATTTTCGTAGAAGTAACCTTCTGTGTTTTGACCATTTTCTGTGGTGCTGGCTTCTCAAAAAGAAATTCTGTTCCACAAGTTCTTCTCTTATTAAAATTCATATTTTATTGCAAATCATAAATCACTTCGTATCTTAGAAAAGTAAGATACTTTTGTTCTCCTCTTCTAATCGCAGAGAGGTGCCAAGATCAATTTTTCTGCATGAAGGCAATATTCAGCTGGTCCCATTTCAGAGATTTTATGCCACAAATATACCCTCATAAAATCACTCAACTTCAAAGTTTGATCCCATTGAAGTCATCAAAGCACCTCAAAAATCTCAAAACTGCAGATTTTTTTCACAAGAACCAGTGAATGATGGTCATATTCACCTCAGATAACCCCATGACAGCAACTCCAGATTCTTTGATCTTTACATCCACCAGAAACAAGCCTTTCAAGCCCCATGGATGGGCAAATGGACTGCATGCCATCTTTATCTTTACTCTCGTAGACATTCCCTTCTTTCTTCTCCTTCTTTTTGACCAACTCCATGGACACACACGTGTATGAGAAAAAAAAGTTCTTTATCATGAAATCTTGTAGGATCAATGCCCTTTATCATGAGATCTCAATGGATCAAATTGTTACCAAATAGAATTTTTCTTGTTACAAATTCAATAACCATATACTATTTCTTAATGTCAACATATACCTCGGTGCCACAGTCAACATGGCCAGATGCGAATGGAAGTTCTTAGAACCATATCTTACAGTTGCTTCAGCTTCAGAGAGAAGCAGCCAACAATAGAAATTCAACTTTTCATTTCGGATTTAAATTATTTTTTTGATTCGGAAATCTACCATAACATAGTGCAATAAATTCTATCCAAAATCTAGGTCATTATAACCCAAAATCTGATTACCCTTCGGTACTGTAAGCAGAAATATTTAGCCACATAATAATTTTAAACTTGTAGCAACTTTTTGAGACTGTCATTTTACGAAAAATACAATAATAAAAACTTGAATCGTAAAAATATCATAAATTTATAAAATTATAAGAAATTTAAAATTAATGGTAAAAACTCGACAACCATTGTGGGGATCGATGGAACTTCTAGGCTCTATCTTTTTTTTTTCGATTAGGATGAACGTTGGTCCCCTCCTTGTTGCCTCTGCTTATTTTTTTTGTGAAGAGAAAAGGCTAGAATTAATGTAGTTTAGAATGACTTATGGGACTTGATTATGGAGATTTGATTGAAGATTTGGATTGCAATTCTGGGATCGTGGAGCTGGAATTGAGAGATTGGTATCTGGACTTAAATGATCCAAATTTTGAAATTAATTACAAGATTTTGGGGTTTAATTGCTTGATTAATTTGGACTAAAATGAATGAAATAAAAACAATTGGATTGAAATGTAATTAATTGGACTGAATTAATTGGAATGAAATAAACAAGACTAAAATGAAATTAAACACAGAATCAATTGATACTTAATATTTTATCCTTTTCAATATAGTCATTTGCTTCTCAAAATTCTTAAATCACATTTCTATTTTTGATTGTACCTCTAATTGAATTAATTTATTTTTCTATATTTAATTATTTGTTGCAAATTTATTTTTGGTTCATCCAATCTTTATTTCTTGACCTAAATTGACTTTCAATTTCAAATTAGCCTTTCAATTAAGCTCAACTTTAATTTCTAACTTGACTATTTATTTCAAAATAATCCTTGAACTTTAAATTTCCTCCACTCTTAGCTAAATTAAATCAAAATAACTTCATTTCTCAATCTCCTCTTCAATTTAACCCTTAATTGTAACCCAAAAATTCCCAAACTTCATTTTTGCTCGTGATACTCAATTAGTGGTCCAATTTCAACTATAATTATATTTTGTTTTTAATTTTTTTATTTGTATTTTTTTTAATGATTTTTAAGATTGTTTACAAACAAAGATTAAATAAAAATAAAGAAAGTAACAAAATAATTTAAATTAACTAAAATTACTAAAAAGACATTGTTTTGGATTTTTCTAATTTTGTATTTGTGGAAAAATGGGGGTAAAAGATTGAGTTACAATAGTTGCCCTCTTTTTATAATGCGTACAGTCCAAAGTCTTGTGTGGGGTTTTATATAGTAAGTTTCATAAAGAAAAATGATATTTAACACGAAAGGGATCCGACGTTCAACAAATGGATCTAACACTTTCATAAATTACATATTTTGAATAAAAGGTATTCGATACCCTAAAATTTCAAAAGATAGTCTCATTCTAATAGGTGACCTACCCAAGATGGTTTTATTTTTATGAGTGAACTACCCAGGTGGTCTCATTATTATGGGTGACCTACTCAAGATGGTCTTATTTTTATGGATGACTTACCTAAGATTTGAAATGTTTTGGAAATTTAATCGTTTAGAGAGATGACCTTCCTCATGATTTAGAAATGACTTACTTAGATGTAGGATCTAGCTTAAGATATCATAATTGCATTGTTGAGTCTGAAACTTCCTGATGGAAGTGTTAACCTCTTTTTCTTAATTGTAGAGTTGAAATTGATGCTTCCTGATGACATGGTTGAAAAATGAAGATTCTTGAAGGTAAGGTTGAATTTTTCTTTTCTAATGGTATGGTTGGATTTTCTTATTGCATGGTTAAAACTAGGAATTCCTGATGACATGGTGGAATTTTCCTTTTCTAATGGTAGGGCAGGATTTTCCTTATTGTAGGATTCAAAATAAAAATTCTTAATAACATGGTTGAATTTTCCTTTTGTAATGGTAGGATTGGATTTCATGATTGCAAGGTTGAATTTCTTAATTGCAGGGTTACAACTTGAAATTCCTAATAACAAAGTTAAAATTTCCTTTCCAAATGATAAGGTTGGATTTTCCTGATGGGAGGGTTGAATGACAATTCTTGATGACAGGGTTTAACTTTTCTTTCCTAATAGTAGTGTTGAATTTTCTTTTCTTAATGCTAGGGTTGAATTTTTTAATTACAGGGTTAAAACTTGGAAATTCTTGATGATGGAGCTAAAATCTTATTTCTTAATGGTAGAGTTCGATATTTTTTTTTTGTAGAGTTGAATGAAAATTCTTGATGACAATGCTAAGTTTTCCTTTCATAATGGTAGGGTTTGATTCCCTAATTGTAAGGTTAAAACTTGGAATTCCTGATGACAGGGTTAAAATTTCCTTTCCTAATGGTAAAGTTGAATATCTTGATTGTAGGGTCAAAATTTTCCTCGATATCATAGCTCAAGGATAAGTTCTTCATTGACTTGGATTCATCGAGGCTTTCTTGGACTCCATCGAGGATTTTTCCTGTAAATTTTCTGTAAAAATATTTTGCAATGTTTTGGGTTAGATGATATGCATGCATCCTACTAGTTTGAAATACAGGTCCCTTATTTTCATTATATCTCTCTCTTCCTTGATGGATGAGGTTGACAATTTTTTAGATGAGTCTTCCTAGTCACTTGACTCTTTAGCCCACTTGAATTTTTATCTGTGTGACTAATGTGTTTGACTACCATTTTTTCATGTAGCCTGGACCTTGAGGCTATAGATATTTCTTTCTTGTCAGACGGTGCCCTTGAAGTGTGGTATTTGAGCATCATTGCGTGCTTGTCGTTTGCCTTGATGCTATATTTTCTCCTTTTTAAAAGGATTTCAACAAGTCCTCTACTGTCAAGGATTGTTTTGAATTGCCCCAAGCTGATTTGGCAGTTCAAGTCCTTTCAGCATTCATAAAAAGGTACTAATCTTTGGCAGGTATCATAACCATTTTTACACGAGAAATCTTCTTCCATCCATGAAGATGCCTTTTAGTTGGACCATGTTTTTACATTGTGGTGTTACTCTCAACTACTGTTAGGATTCACCAAATCATTCACTATCATTGATTGTTTCCAGCCACATTGCCACCAACTACTTTCATTATGCATATTATTCTCATAAAATTACCTTCGACTATTTTGGCTATAAACAATGTTGCCCCTAGCTAAGGTGGCTCATATCCATCATCATCGTTTAGCTTTTTAGATATCCATACCACTATCATTATTAACCAAAATGCTCTTAAGCTAAATTTGATCACCAGTCTTCCTGGTGGGCTATATGAGCTTCTTATGCATCAATATCATCTTTGCTAATTTTTTTGCAAATTTGATCAATGAATTTTTTTGTAAATTATATTTCTTGCCTTGAGAATGGACCACAAATTTAAAAATAATATTCTTTAACATATTATTGTTTTAAAAAAATCATTGAGATGTAAATTTGAAAGTATTTTCATGGAGATTTTAAACTTTTTTGGTTGAGAATCCAAAATTCTTTCACATATTATTGTTTTAAAAGACACAGGATCGCTTATTTCTTGTGGAAATCTTTTGGCTTTGTTTTGACTGCTTAACAATTGATGTCATTATGATCTCTATGATGATGTTGTTATTATGAGCATTTAATGGGTAGCTTTGTCCCACATTTCTATGATGATGTTGTTATTGTTGAGAGAATAGAACAAGAGATACGAGCTAGTAGAATATCATAACCTATAGAGAAGAAGTGGTTTATTATGAGGAAAAATGATGCTGGGGTGAGTAATGTGAAAGAAGGGTATAAAAGTAAAAAGAATTACCAAACACAAAGCTATCAGACCATGTCTTTCTAAATATCCAATGTTAACTTTGTTAAGCCTCTTCCAGTAAACTAGCTCACCCAAAAAAAAAAAAGCAAACCGAAAACAATCTAATAAGAGCCTACTAAAAAAAATCAAAAACAACTCTTGCCTCTACCTATGCCCTTAGTAGAAATGTATACAAAATTACTAAGTAAAGGTTATGTGGCCCTCTTTCATTTCCACCACTAAAGCCTCCCTTCCTAAATTAGTACAAACCAAATCTAACATGTGAGTACCATGCTAGAAACCCTAGCCACAATATTGATATCTGCTCAGCATTTACGAGGAAGCTTTTGTAATTATTCAAAGCATGATGGATAACCTTTAAAGATACCCCCAATATCAATTTCAACCCCCTAACTAATCATGCTTCCAATAGTGGAGGAGTAAATGTTGTGGAGTTTGGAAGAAAGAAAATAAAGGTTTTAAAGGTAACCATGGATAAGTTGTATGACATGTTAGTGCAAGATAAGTATTTGCCAATAAAAAATGAATCAAATTCAAGAAAGAGTGATAATTTTTATAGGTTCCACGAAGCAATGAGACATAACATCGATGAATGTAAAGAGTTTCACTAGAAGGTGATACAAATGATGACTTGTGGTCTGTTACAAATAGAGAATGAGAAAAAAGATGATGTCGTAGACTTGATAAGTTTCCATGGGAGGAAAAAGAGATATGTAAGCTTTATCATACTGAGAGAGATCCACTGAAGCTCATCTTGACAAGGCATGTCATTACCTACAATGGAAACTATAATGCATTGCCTCATAATTCCGGAAATTCTCTCGATATTAAGGGTATTGCTCCTACGTTTAAGACTAATATTGACGGCTTAACTCAAAGTGACAGGTGTTCTACACCTGAAGAACCAGAAAAGTAACGAAAAGCTAAAAGCAAAAAGTTTGTCAAAGATATGAAAATAAACAAACCTGAGAGTGAGGTGAAGAAAACCCCTATCAGGATATCCCTAATATCTCTTATCCTTAGTTATGAACCCCACCGCAATGTGATGCAAAGAGTGTTGCACAAGGGAATATGTGCCCTAAGACTTTTCCCAACGGACTACGAATCATCTGGTTGGAAGAATTCATGCCACAAATTACTTATACTTCATTGAAAATGAGCTCAATGCTGGAGGAACAGGTCATGATAAATCTCTATACATCATTATGAGGTGCAAGGATTGTACCATTGGCAAGGTATTAGTAGACAACAGTTTAACTTTAAATGCACTTCCAAAGTACGTGCTATATGAAATGCTAGTTAATTTAACGCATATACCGCCGAACACCATAACAGCTAGGGCATATGATGGTTCCCTAAGTTAAATGGTGGGGGGCATTGAAATAGAGTTGCTCATTAGCGTGCAAGTATTTTTGGTAACCTTGCAAGTGATGGAAATCTACTCATCATACATGTTATTAGGAAGGCTTTGGATACATACCGTTAACGTTGTGACATCATCCTTTCATCAATGTTTGAAGTATATTATGAATGAAACAATGATGACAGTTAAGGCTGAAGAGATCTTGGTAATGATGCAGAATGTGGTAATTCCCTACACAGAAGCCAAATGGAGCAAAGATAGAAATCTTCATGCTTTTGAAATAGTTAATGCAAAATAGGTGCCAAAAAACATGGTATTGAAAAAATCAGTAATTTCTAAAGTCGTAAGAATGTCGACCAAATATTTCTTAAAGCCAAAACTTCATTTCCAGTATGATCCTATCTCTAGGAATCCTGAGAGGATAAGTCTGATAAGGTTGAATACTGCAAATTAAAGATTTAGGCTCGACTTTAAGCTTGGAAAGTAAAACTATAAAAGAGTTGTTGATATCAAACAATAAAAAAAAGCTGACCAGGTTGGGAGGATAGGAACCGGAAGAGGAAGAAATTGTCATCCCCCTGATCCAGGTTTCATTTCTTAAAACTGCTTATGCAATGCACTATGAAGATATGATGGATATCTCTACCCAAGGCTTGGCTACTATAGGCATCAACATATTGGAATAAGATGACAATAAGGTCAAAAGCTGTAATGAGAAAGAAAAGGTTCTGGAAGGAGAAGAGTTATTACCACAACTAACTGTCCACACTTAGTCAAATTTTCTACAAATTCACCATCCTAAAATCATTGAAAATGAAGGTTCTAGTTGTTAATATTTGTCAAAAACCCTCTCATTTTGATTAGAGGACTAAGTTTTAATCAATCTATGTTCGAATCCATCAAGAATCCTAGCAAAATCCTATAAATACCCCTAAAAAATATAGAAAAGAGAGAAAAGAAAAACATGGAGAAACACACTGTGAAAAGATCCTAGTGTGAAGGTTCAAAAACCTAACATAGCTTTAGAAGAAATAGATAATAAAAGGGAAAGAAAGAAAGAAAAGAGAAGGAAATCACCAGTCCGTAGCCAGCAAGCTTGAAGAAGGTATAACCATGTAAAAGTTCAAAGGTGGAGTCCATATGGCCTACCTATTCATGTTTTTTTTAATGTTTAAACCTCCTTTGATGTTATTTAAGCTTACCTTGCATTTTTTTTCTTTAATTTTGGTGCTAGAATAATTTGATGTTTTTCGGTAAAGTTTGTTTTGTTCTTGTTTTAAACATGTTTTAGATTGCTCAAGCTTTTGTTATGATAGTTTGTTTTAGTTTTGATCAATAATGTGTTAGAGAGACTTGTATTAAAGGCATGATTCTTGGTTTTGATACTTATTTAATTTAATGGTTTTAGCCCAATAGCATGTTGATGATGTAGTTGAAGTATTTTGATTTGTGTTTGAATCTGTTTTGTAATAAAATAGTAAGTTGCTTTTGTTTATGGGTTAAATATTTTGGAATCATGTTGATCAATTTGATGTCTTTTATTGCAAGTTCATTGTTTATACAAGTATGTTTTGGCATATCAATGTTAAAAATATCAAGTTTTGAATCCAAATATTGTGACTATGTTTGCTGTTTAGCTTTGGTAGTTTTGAACTTTGAAACTCTGTGCATGTTATTGATGCTTTTATGTTATTTGTTAGTTCTCTAGATTGAACTATGCTTGGTATTGGTAATGTGATTTGTGATGACCAAAAACAACATGTTTCATAAGCCCAAGAGGCTAGTTCTGGGTTTAGCAGTAGGCTTAGAATTTATGGGTTGTTGGGTTTGGTTTCTTCATGTTATTGGAGAGAAAAATGTTTTTAGCATTGTTTTTAGAAATTTTTTGTGTTTTGTTTTGCATTTTGTTTTTGGAATTTACAATAAGTTTGTAAAATTCCTTAAAGATTTGACCACTATTTCAATAACCCTAAAAAATTTAATTCCTGAAAATTAATGATCAACATTCTAGTATAAATGTTAGACCTACCAATAGAATGGTATTTAAGTACTAGGAGTTAACTAGAAAATTCTTAGAATTATTTTGGATAATATCCAATTTTAATTGGAAATATTTTTCATCACAATATACGAGTTATGAAAAATACTTTTGCCTTTTAGGATATTTGAACCCTGTCAGGGCACTTACATGGATTCTTCCTATAAGAATTTACTTGGGCATAAGAGTCCATGATAAATTTGAGATGCTAGATTTATTCATGGACATAAAATCTTTAATTTGAACCATAAACGAACCACCAGTTAGAAACCCATCAACACCTTTAAATCACATCCAAACCACACGATACAACGTATCATAAATAAGGTGTGTTATGGGTGCTAATACATTCCCTAGTCACAACTAATCTCTTACCCTTGAATTTCATATAAGACCAGTCCACTCGGGTCTCCTAATGACTAACCTTAAACCAAACAACTAGGTGGCGACCCCTTGATCCTAACGTCGTAACATTGCTTGTGCACGTGCAATAATAGGGTTAAGGGTTTTATTAATTACACACTATCTAATTCAAAAAATATTTGTAGAAGCGGTATTGGATGTCCATGTAACAGAAGTAAAAATAAAAAGTTTCTCGATCCAGATGTTATAACAATATATCTTTTATAAAAAGTGTTCATGGAGAAATATATGTGTTGGTTTACACATGGAGAACCATATGTTCCATACGAGACCATGGTGGAAAGGATGATTGGGTCAATTTCTAGTTCTAGCATCGTGTTTAGAGTTGTAGATGACAATTATAATCCTTATAGAAATATGGTTATG
>Ga0325403_1000524_pt1 | contig 27400 bp, 28 predicted proteins | sample PopdelMetagenome_19_FD_205665 | JGI IMG/M metagenome (GOLD analysis project Ga0325403, IMG submission 205665) | Populus deltoides microbial communities from Bellville, Georgia, United States - Xylem-PdKOR-R4 | ecosystem: Host-associated > Plants > Phyllosphere > Stem > Wood/Secondary xylem... | reverse complement strand
TTTTGTAAAAATACAGAAGGTCAGCGATTGCCCCAGAATATTCAGAGGAACTTTTAGCCCCTTTAACCCTTTTGTAACCTTGCTCCTCGTAAGGTCATCTTGATTGAATGCCATCGTTTTCTGTCTCCGACCCACAATCTCTGGATCTCGATCCTTGCTAGTTGCTTAAACCCTTTCTCTCCCAAAAGCTCACAAAAAGAAAGCATATGGCGATGATATCTGTTCAAAATCTGGTTAAAGAAAGAAAATACCCTTTCATCTTCGCTCTTGCTATCTTACTCGTTTCCGCCACTATCTTCTTCTTATACTCAAACAATCTTCAATCTCTCACATTCTCTCTCGGAGATCTCCAAAAATCTAACCCCACTACCTCAAAACCTTCTCAAAACGCCACCATCTCACCTGACACCACCCAAAAAGTCGATGATGCCTACGATAATACCAAGAGCGATGATAGTAATGATTCCAATTCATCAAATGATTATGAAAATAATAATACTACTATTACTAATATTGATGATAATGATCATAATAATTTTCTAATAGTTGATTTGAAGATAAAATGGGTGGCGTGTAAAGGACCGGTGGCAGTGGATTATATACCGTGTTTGGATAATTCCCAGGCTATAAAAGAGCTGAAATCAAGAAGGCATATGGAGCATAGAGAGAGGCATTGCCCGCAACCAAGTCCAAGGTGTTTGGTGCCTCTTCCTAATGGTTATAAAGTGCCAGTTCCGTGGCCGAAAAGCAGGGACATGGTGAGATTATTTTGATTAATTCTTTTTGGTAAGATTTTGGTTTTAGTTAGTTTTCTTCCTTTTTATTTCAGGTTTTAGTTGTTGGGCAAAATCTGGAAGCTTAATTTTAAGTGAGCTACCCAAGTTTTTTGTATTGTTTTAGGAGTGAGGGATGAGATTTGATATTTTTTTTCCCTAAGGATGTATGTATTATGGTGGAATGGGATTGAAGTTAATTATCCAAAAAAAGAAGAAGATAATAATAATAGTAATAATGAATGAATGAATGAATGAAGAGAAGGGTGTAGAATGCTACTACCATTTATAGATTGGATGCCCATATATGGGTTTTGTGCGTGTGTTAAATGGGCGTTCCTTGTTTTTTTCATTTTTGATTCAATGGTTTACTTAACAAGTAAGCCAAAATAAATTCTACATTATATTTTGTTTGGATAATCCAATTTAGTTATTTTCCCCTTTTTTCTGTTTTCCAGATTTGGTATGATAACGTTCCACACCCTAAGCTTGTCGAATACAAGAAGGATCAACATTGGGTGATTAAGAAGGGGGATTTTCTTGTTTTCCCTGGTGGTGGTACCCAATTCAAGGATGGGGTTACTAACTACATCAATTTCATTGAAAAGGTGGGATGAATTGACTTAATTTTATTCTTATTTCTTAAATATGGTTGGTTTGTGACAGGCTACTCATTAGTTATGCCTGGGAAAGGCAATCGCCAATGTGTCATTGGATATTGGTATGGATTGTAATTTGTGTGTTTGGGTGAGTAATTGGTGGATGATTCTTGTAATGTGCAGACTTTGCCAAGTATTGAGTGGGGGAGGCACACTAGGGTAATTTTAGATGTTGGTTGTGGCGTTGCCAGCTTTGGTGGCTATTTGCTGGACAGAGATGTTATTACCATGTCATTTGCCCCAAAGGATGAACATGAAGCTCAGATTCAGTTTGCTCTGGAGCGGGGAATTCCTGCTACTCTTTCTGTCATTGGCACACAAAAGTTGACATTTCCAGATAATGCTTTTGATCTGATTCATTGTGCTCGATGCAGGGTTCATTGGGATGCAGATGGTATTAGTGTTATATATATTAAGTTTGAACTTCTTGTCTCTTATGAATAATCTTTTGAATTGCTCTCTCCTCTTTATCAGCCTAGCTGGGAGTTGACGTATTTGTGATGCTGTGCATTAAATTTCAGGAGGGAAACCACTAATGGAACTCAACAGAATTCTCAGACCTGGGGGTTTCTTTGTGTGGTCTGCTACTCCAGTATATCGTGATGATGACAGAGATCGCAATGTTTGGAATTGTAAGCTGATAGTTGTCTCTGTGCTTGTATTTCTTACTCTTCTCCCCCCCAACCACATCCTCTTTAAATCCATTTTTTCTCTATACACTAATTATCTCCCTCCTCATGACTCGATAGAGGGCAACAATCTCCTTCATGTTGCTTATTTATATCCATTTTATTGCAAAATCATCAGAATCAGCCGTGGAATTAATAATGACTATTTTAAGTTGATCTAAATTGGAAGTTTGTCTTGCATGTCTGGTTCAGCTATGGTAGCTTTGACAAAATCTATATGCTGGAAGGTTGTGGCCAAGACTGTTGATTCATCAGGAATCGGACTTGTAATATATCAGAAGCCTGTCTCATCTTCCTGCTATGAAAAACGCCAAGAAAGCAATCCTCCTCTTTGTGAGCAGCAGGATGAGAAGAATGCTCCATGGTATTCTTTGTGAAAATATCATCTCCTACAGGAAATTGTGATGTTTATGTTTTGTTTAGCCGACTGGCTTTTGGTCTGTCTAGTTGTTGTGTGTGTAAGAAAAAGTAATTTTTGCCCCTTATGACTTTTCTTCTTTCATTTTTTTTCAAAACTTTTTTTCGGTCTGATAGGTATGTACCTCTCAGTGGATGTCTTCCTAGACTTCCAGTTGATAGCATGGGTAACCTGGTTGGCTGGCCAACACAATGGCCTGATAGAATTAGCAGTAAGCCACCAAGCCTGACAACCCTGTCAGATGCTGAAGAGATGTTCATCGAGGACACCAAACATTGGGCATCTCTTGTATCTGATGTTTATCTGGATGGCCCTGCTATAAACTGGTCGAGTGTGCGGAATATAATGGATATGAATGCTGGCTATGGAGGGTAAGATTTTTAAAGGCACTTGGGACTGATTTGTATTATTTGTTAGGTTTTATTGTTCGGTTGTTATCTTAGGTCTCTCCTTTTCTTTAGTTTCCCTATTTAGTTGTCCAAATAGAGCAGTCTCTAGGCTATGAATGTTAAATTTGCTAGTAGATTTTAATGTCGTTATCTAATTTGGATCCATCTCTCTTTCTCAACTTCTTTTCCCATTTCCATAAGTCTAGAGTTTCTACCTTTAAAAAAGCAAATCAAGACAGCAAACACTTGAATGTTATTTAATCAAATATACACGTGCGCATGTGCACTCCCGCACTTAATTTGGAAAGAAAAAAAAATGCACTATTGCCCAATGAGTTGCGGTAACATTTTTCTTGGACTACTTAATTGCATGATTGCTTGATCACACCCTGCAATTGTAGCTTGCTGTGCTATTGAGATTTTTGTTCTTACAGATTTGCAGCAGCCCTCATTGACCTTCCTTACTGGGTGATGAATGTTGTCCCCACACACATGGAAGATACTCTGCCCATTATTTTTGACAGAGGGCTGATTGGAATCTATCATGACTGGTGTGAGTCTTTGAATACCTATCCGAGAACGTATGATCTATTGCACGCCAGCTTTCTCTTCAGAAATCTAACTCAAAGGTGCTGTATCATTTCTTGTTTTTAAAGCTTGCTCATTATACTCTAATTTATGGTTGTTTTCCGGTTTGGATGTTGCATAAAAAAATGAGCAAAATATCAGACAAATTGGTGCTTTGGCAACCACGTCGTCAATGAACTTTTAGGATTACTCTCTTTGTGGCTGCTGTGTTGAATTTACTCTGCAATTTTTCAGATGTGATATTATAGATGTAGCTGTGGAGATGGATCGCATCCTGCGACCTGGTGGATATATTTTGGTTCAAGACACTATGGAGATGGTTAACAAGCTAAATTCAGTATTGCGTTCGATGCAGTGGTCAACGAGCCTCTATCAAGGACAGTTTCTCGTTGGTAAAAAGGGGTTTTGGCGTCCCAAATAATGGTGAAATAGCGGGCAGAGGTCGTGATTCAACATGTGATATCAATTGGGATTAAAAAAATACATGCTCTTATTAAAGAATTTTGATGAAAATATTCTTGAGAGCTGTTTGATTACTGCAACAAGAAGATCGCCCCTCTTTTGGTGGTGTAAATCTTTATAGCGCATCTTATATGAACAAAAAGAGATCAGAGAGGTTGATTCAATTACTGAAAATTGTGTGGTTATCCTGCCTATGTATAAAAGTTTAATTGTATAAAAACATACACGATCTCTTAGTCGTTTGAAGTTGCTACAATGCTGATATCAACAGACAGACGCCTGTATCCAGTTTGTTTGAATATAGCAGCTGCTTTTTATTATTTTCTTCAAACTCAATAGTAAGCATGTATTGGCAGTCATTTTGCAATTTAAGCCTAATTTATGTTTTGCCCCCGAACCACATAACGATGCACGGCCATGCAATGAAGCGCCGCCAAGCCACAATAAAATCTGTTAGCAGAGATATGAATATGCGCACGCTATTTGTCTAGCGCCGCCATCCCAGCATCCCTGTCGTTATGCTTCACAGGGAACGTAGCTGTTCTGTTTCAGATGCGTACACATAATCAAAACTGAATCCTGGAGGTTAGCCATCATAGAAGATGACAAGCTTCAAGAAAGATTAACAAACTGAACTTTTTTCTTTTCTCTAACTCCTCTACAATCCATGTCTAATATTTACTTGGCGGCCATTACCATAGATTTAGCATTCGTCGGCAGCTAATCTACCCACGTTTAACACAACAAAGTGAGAACTAGAAAACCACACTTTAAAGCTTCTTGGAGAGCGAACTCAAATCAGATCGTACTGAAAACCAGTAGCAAACCAAAGCAAACTATCAATCTGCATCACATTGGCAATAGCTTCTTGTTGACACAGCTTAATGTACGCCACATGCAAGCCTGTATCACATTCTTTATCATTGAGATGAATTCCTGTAGCTCTGGAATCCTGACAACAGGCGCAAGTTCAATGAAACTTCATATATGGATGCTCGTCTCTTGGCATTATCAAAGTAGTCAGTAGATGGTTTTCCCCTTTCTTAATATTTTTTTCTGTCCAGTTTTTTTTCCAAATCTCAGGCAAGTAGGACATCCCTTTTCATCGCTGAGTGGGAATCTTCAAAAGGCAGATTAACTAAATTAAATTATGAAGCAAATTAGTTAATTTATTGCTTTCATTGCTGATTGATTTCCAAGCAGATTAGTTCATTGGATCACATCTCCCATCTACACAATCATCTCACTTCTAATCTCTAATCTCTAATCTCTAAAGACGACAACTTCAGTTGTACTCGTACATAAACAATTTTGACATTATTTCACAACCAGCACCTTCTTTCCTAGTTTATTTGTTTAATCTTACTGGTGAATATAACAATTCTAACAGGAAACCACCTAAGGTATCCCTGTACAACAATCAGAGCGTAAAAACCGGAATATCGTCCTTAAGTTGTACAGTAAGACCAAGACACTTGGAAATCCACAAAATCATCTCTGAAATGAATTCACAGAAATCACAGAGAGTGACAAAGCATAATAGCTAATCTAGTATTTGCAGCAATATTATAGCTCTAAAATTGAAGACCGCTTTATAGGCAGCAGAGGTTTCAAAAGCTACCAGTCAGCACTGTATGTTATGTTCAGAATCACACATCCAGGAACACTCAGAGAGAAACAAGATTGTTTTGAACTAGAAACTTTGCAATGAAATTGAGATCAGAAATTTCTATGAACGAACAGACGGACATGTACAACTGCAGAAATGAAAGATTATTTTGAATTTCAAAACAAGTGAAACAAACATTAGAATCAACAGAGTCAAATTACATTACTTAACAGATGGACAGACATTGGCAGAATCGTCTTTGATGAGTGTTCCGTTCAATGCTGCAACAGTCCTGACATAGCAACCGAACTCATCCCTGCAAACGTAAGTTTGATTAGTCATAACTTCACCTGAAAGAACAGAATGATCCTTAACCTCCATCCAACCATTAGAAACCTGTTTGTTATTAACATGGCTCGACAACTTCCCAATTCTTATCCTCTCATTCACTTCATGGGTAACATTAGTAACAAGAATATAAGTATCGTTCTTCAGTCCAGGAAGAGTCACAGTAATCACTTTGAGAGGATACTTTGTCCTAACAATAACACGACTAAGCAATCCACCCACATCATTCAACACTTTCGCTTCTCTTCTCACATTGATACTCTGTTTGACAACCTTATAAGATCCATTCTTTCTGAACCTTATCGAGCTCCTAAGCCTAACCTCCTGCGTAATACTAGTAGTCAAATTCCCTGAACTCGACTTAACCCACCCCTCCAATCGTGTAAACTTCTCCGCCTTAATCTCAAACGATCCATCAAGTGATTGAAACCCTTCCCTACGACTTATTTCCGACGCAGGATTAATATTCACAACATTCTTAGCTTCAACAACCGTGGAAGCTGTGTCCAACCAAACGTGCAAATTAGCATCGACAAGCCAATACTCAATCCCATCCGTAACTCCAATACCAAAAAGATGATCTTTCCCGTCTAAAAGCATCCCTAAAAAGGGCGTCAAATCAAAATCATACGAAGGTAAATTAAAAGCACCGATCGCTACAACCGGTTCCCAAAACAAAGGATTAATCCCTCCGGTAAAGATAACCGGAAATGGCATTTCTGATCCCACTAATTTCCCATCAATTGTAACAAAGACCTCCCTAAACGCGCCATTACCCCGCGGAGTGCTCAGATTATTCATTCTAATGTAAGAATTCGACGGATTCGAATACCAAAACTCGTCGTTCCCATGAAACGACACATATAATTCCAAAACGACTTTCCGTGTATTCAACGGAAATCTAACCTTCTCAAATTTAACATCCAATTCACTCTCTATTATAAACCAATAACCCTTTGTGCTATCGGATGCTGAAATCGGAATTATCAAATCAGCTGGTGGATCATACATGCTCTTGTCTCCGAACAAGGGTGATTGTAAAACTGGGGCAATCAGATTTTGATTTATACCGGTTAAAGGAACCTTGACTGCGTTATCTTTGTAGAAGTAGAGAGTGACATTAACATGGTAAACGCCGGTGTAGATATCGTTAACGATGTTTTCGAGCATGAGAGTGAAGTTGAGGTAGTTTTGTACGAGGAGAGAGGAGTACTTGGTGATGTCTTTTCGAACATTCCAGAAGATACCGTGTTCTTCGGGTTCAGCGGTGCTGGTGCGGAGGAGCTCGGAACCACCGAGCCATAAGGCGGAGACGCGATCGTATTGGTCACCTTTGGATTTGACGTGGAATTCGAGGGTAACGTGGGACCAAGGAGGGGGGCAGTCGAGTGGTGGGTAGTATGGGGTGGAGAAAGGAGGTTTGTTGATTGTATTGGCAAATGAATGGTTGATGGTTGGGAGCACGCATGATGGGGTCAAACGATCGCTCGGTAGAGGATGGGTGAGTTCGAAGTATTCTTTAGGTTCGGGTTCGGGTTCGGGTTCGGGTTCGGGTGAGCGAGGTGGTGAGGATGGCTTGAAAAAGTGATCTGGTGAAGTAGAGCGAGCGAGGGGAAGGGACGCGGTCACGACGAGGAGGAGAAACAAAGCGGGAGACGGGTGCATTTTTCAGGTTTCCTTCTATTTTGGGTGGCGACGAGGACTGAGGAGAGAGATGGTTAGTTATGTGATGTGAAGCCAGTCTCTGTTGACTTAAAAAAGATCTTGAAATTACTGCCCTCGATTTTATTTTTATTTTTTTGTTCAGTAAACTTGTCGCTTGCTGAATCCAAAGGACACGAGGGAGGGACCCTCCTTGGTTGTTCCTCGTTATACCATTCAAAATACAAAGAAGATCAAGTCACTCAATTCTCTCTCTTTCTTTTTCCTTGGATAATAACTCGTTCAATGATATGTTTCCCTTTTGTCAATTTCATCAAAAGTTTATCATGTTTCTTTTGTCACGGATATAAGAACTCGTCACTGGAAAAAGCCGACTCCGAGAAAGGTTATAGAAAAACATGGCAGCGACTGGGATTTTAAGCAAAATATCGTCATTGAAAACCAATTATACTCTAAAATAATAAACACCAACCAATCTGATGCTTCAAACATTCACCCCAGGTCGTCGGAAAAAAAGATCCACTTGGTAGATTGATTGAAGGTTAGAAATAGATGTATATATCTGGAGAAATCTTTAATGTAGTGGAAATGAGTTGAAGGAAAGGAGAGTAGATGCGAGGCCAGTAATGTAAACTGTAAAGATCCAGTTGAAGGAAAGGAGAGTGTGTTTCTATATGCGAGGTACATAAGAATTATGACATAAAAACTCTAAATGGACGCCATGCAAGGAAAGCTAGGAAATTTCCTTCTCCTATAACAGTAGGAAAGCATTGTCTTTTCCCTTTTTAGTGATTTTTATGCATTCAAACTAGATTCATCATCTTGCTTGTTCAATCTATAATAGGAAGGTGGACTATCACTAGATTCATCATCTTGCTTGTACATGAGAAATGTTCGTAGAGGAAATATCGCTAATAGAAACTTGGTGGACTTTAGTACCAAAGCTTGGTGTTTCTGAGAAACAACAAAGAGTTCCGCAACAGACTGGTGGGTGTTGTGCGGGACAATATATAATTTGCTTGCAATGCATTCGTGACCCCCGCTTTCTCATGGGAGAGATCAAATTATCGAGTTGAGGATGAGACTGTAACATGTTGCTCTTAACACTTGTCAATGTTCGGTCAAAATTACAAAAAAAAAAGTGATTTAAGACTGGTTTATTGGTTGCAACATGAGAAATGACGAGGAAGGCAGAGAGAGGGGGGAAGAAGAGGAGGCTCCTCTATCTACCAGAAACTGTGAAATATCATCATAACCGATGGCCTTAGCCATGTAGAGAGGGGTGGCACCTCGATTGCTCCTCGCATTAACATTGGCTCCCCTGTTGATCAACACCACCACCGTTTCTATGTGGCCGCCCTCCACTGCCAAATGCAACGGGGCATGACCTTCATTGTCCTGGCATTCTAAATCCACTCCAAATTCAACAAGCATCGACACTATGTCCGTGTGTCCCTTCACAGCTGCTGCGTGCAAGGCTGTGAAACCATATTGATCGCGATATTTCAAGCTTGCACCCCTTCTCAGTAATGATTCAAGGCTCTCTAATTCACCACGTCTTGCGGCCATTAGTGCTAGCTCTCCACATTGTAAAACCTCCACAACCTCCTCCTGCATTGTTATACATTGTTCCAGTTGAAGAGTAAGAAAAATTCAACTAGATGGATACCAAAATGTGAGGGCTGAATGTTTTCACAGTAAAATCACAGTATGCTTTCTCAAACCAATGCCATGTACGATAGGTAATTGTTTTTTCAATCCGTAACGTCACTTGCTAAAAAATATTCGAGTTTCTGTCTTTGTTATTTTTCATGATTTTACTTCCATTACATCCAGCAGCATGCAACGAATAATAATGTTATCTCAGAATATCTGCTTTTTTAAAATAAAATAAAAATATCTACTTTTTAATTTAAGCTTCGTAGCTAATAATCAGTAATAAACAAAAGGCTAGAATTGGACGCGCAAGTTCTTTATCAACTTACATGGCCCTTGTCACGAGCAGCGTCCATTGCTGAACGGCCACGATCATCTGGAATGGTGGGGTCCGCGCCAACATCAATTAACATCTCAACCATCCTACGGTCACCATTAGCCGCTGCTCTATACAACGCTGTCCTACCATCCTTACTCTTAGCATCCTTATCAGCACCCGATTCCACCAACAATTTAGCACACTTGATATTTCCCCTGCTAGAAGCCAAATGCAACGGTGTCCTTCCCTCCTTATCTCTCAAATCCAACGGCCCCGATCCTTTCAACAAAACCAAAACATCATCCGCCCGATCAAGAGCCGCTGCCACGTGTAAATCACTCCATCCCTTGGATTCCCGCCTGGGATCCACCTGATAAGACCCCACCCCACCAGCTGTCACACATGCGTCAATCTTCAACCCGCCTTCAAGCAGTAAATTCACCACAACCTCCGAGTTGTCCAACTCGGTCGCAACTCGGAGCAACGACTCAGCATCTCTCTGGGTCAATTCAGACAGAATTGTCTTTTGCCTCTTCAATATATTCTTGACTGAGTCGGCATCTCCACAGCTGACAGCGTGGCGTAGAAGAAAGGGTCCAACAAAGGCAACCTTGAGTTTGAAGTCCTGAGTTGAGTCGAGAGGGAGAGAGGAGAACCAGGAGACTAGTGAGTCGGGGTGAGTTGAACACGGCGAGATGGAAGCAAACGGAGCCGTTTTGATTAGAAAACGGTCAGACGGAGAGCGTGGGAAAGTGGATGGGAGTTGATTTTGAGGTTTGAGGACGATTTGGAAGGTAGCGAAAGACATAGGAGAAATGAGTCCAGTTGGTGGATTAACAAGAAACTTATGCGGAGATGAAGTTTGGATTTTGAAAGCTACTGGGGCTGTGGCACAAAGTGACCTCAAACGTACTGTGGCTCGGCATTTGGAATTCAGCAAGAAGTCTATGCGCACCTCTGTGTCTGATAATTCTACTAATCTCTCCATTGTAGGTGTACGTAATACGAAAGAGGAGTGATGTCTTCTTGGTAATGGGCGGCAGTGAGCTTTGTGGTTTCTTGTGATCAACCCGTGAATATGTGGGGTTCTTGTCTTGTGACTTGTTTGGCGCTTTGTCAAAAATACGAATTTCATTAGAAGAAGAAGAAGGCTTATCCAATATGATTTGTACCCGTCATTTATCCAGTGTCTGCAATAGCATTAAGAGAATTGCTAAGAACATAAGATAGGAAAAAAACAAGATCGCATTGAATAACTCTATGTTTGGTATAATTTTTATAAATTGTTTTTTAACTTTGATTCAGAGAAAAACCTTATGCATGTTTGGTTAAAAATAACTTTTAAATTATTTTAAAAGCTGGTTACAGAATTATATCGAAATTTTACTTTGATCAAAAGTTTAAATTCTTTTACTTTAAACTTAATTACAATACACTTTTAAAAAAAAATAGTTCGGGTTATTTTTACCAAAATATTTATGATTTAAAATTATTTTAATTTATTCTTGTTATAATTTATTTATAAAAATAATTTCTGAGTTACAATTTAAAATAAAAAATTATAATTAAAAAACCAAATCAGGTGAACTCTGAATTATTTAGCATGAAAGGTAAGATATACAGAGCTCATTTATCCAATATTTTAAAATCCAATCTTTCAACGGTGCCTAATAAATATTTGGAATTTTTTTCACTACAGTAGACTAGAAGTTGGTGATTAATTTGCAAATTATTATTTATTATTATGCATGAACTGTATTTTTTGGATTTAAAGGCTTCGAATTGTTGTATAGCAAGTATTTAATTTTATTAAATTGTCAATGCATGATTAATTTACGTGCCAGGACAAAACACACTCATGTGCAAAGAAAATAATCCAGAACGTTAAAGTGCACCCTGCTCCTGGAGAAAACAAACCAATTTAATTTTATAAATTTTTTTATAATTTTTATATAATATTGTTAAAAAATATTATTTAATATATTTTTTATTATAAAATACTTTTACAAAAACATCATTTATTGCATTACCAAACATACATGTACCCGGAATGCTAGGGAACCCGGTTTCAACAAGAACAGGCTTTTCTAGAATGGGCCTTGCTAGCTCAACAACCAGGCCAAGGCCCAATAACGTAAAAATCAGAATTTGTCTCGTCTTTCTCATAAAGGTTTAAACCCAAAACCATGATCCTCAAGATTCTCCAGAAAATCCCCAATAAATCCTCTATCCCAATTCCCAGGCCCGTCTCCTCCACTTTCCGTTCCCTTTTCACAACCCCAAGCAGAAAATTCAATGAGTTTCTCACAATGTTAAAAGTTTTTCTCAATTATGCTTGCTAGCTTATCTTGTTTATGTGAGTTCGTACATGAAATTACTCTGAATAACTAGCCATCTCTGTCCTTTTATCTATTCGGCGAGACAATTCGGTAAAGTTTTTCTCAAATAGTGTTTTTACGGCTAATTAATACAGTACATACCCGAACATTAATTATATATCTTGCTAGTTCGAGGGCCCTAAGAAAGTTTTTTTTTTTTAAATAAATTGATTTAAAATTAAAGTAAATCAAAAATAATTTTGTCAGATATTGACATGTGCAGAAAAAGTATGTGAATTGTACATTAAAAACAATTTATTTTAAATCACCACATGTGGTTTTCAATAAGAACAAAATAATTAAATTTCAAACTGTGCATATTGAATTGACAAATAATAATAAAAAATTATTATTAAGAAATCAAAGTAAATTTATAATATTTGAAGCTAATAAAATGTTTTTAAAAATTAAATTTAGTGTATATTTAAATTAAAATGATCTAAATTATTTTTGATATTAGCACATTAAAATATCTAAATATATTTTAAAAATATTAATTTAAAGTAAAGAAAAAACTTTAAAAAATTTAAAAAACATTTCTGAATTTTAAAGCATAGAAACCCTAAATATTAAATCCATTGACAAACACACAATATTAAACGCAACAGGTCTCACCAAAGTCTAGAAACCCTAAATATTTATTTCTTGTTTTTTTTTAAAGAACGATGCCTCATTCAATGAGAATGACTCATCGTTTTTTGTCTTTTTTAATTATCGGATCAAGAATTTCTACCCACAACTTTTTAAAACACTGTTTTCACAGCTGTCTTCGATAAAGATTTTAATTTCATCCCTACAATGTTTATAAATCAGTTTCAACTTTAAAACCTATTTTAATCCATTTTAAGCAGCTTAAAAACAAAATGAAGGAATTGAAATGAAAATGGATCTTGATTTCTATATTCATTTTTTTTTAAACATCCCTTTCCTCTTAAAATGTAGCCGACAGTGCTATAATTACCACCTTCTTTAAAACCTGTTTTCTCTACCATTGAACCCGGACAGAACTTTACTATAACTAATTAAAATATCGCATCATGTTTTTGTGGTCAAAACACATACGTACAAAACATCATACACGAACGTCAAGCATGATCACCTTGAATATTGAACTGGATCCGGATCATTAATCCTTGAAGTTGTGAGTCTGCAAACACGAGCGAAGCCTGATTAGAGGTCGTCGTTCCAACGAGACATGTAACTGTGGATGAACCTTCAAAGCTTGTCTATTGTTCGCTTCATGCTGATGGATTGAAAGTTTAACAATATTTTGTCTTGTGAGCCCAGATAAAAACAGGGAAGCAGTTTTATGTCCATATCCGTGCTTGAAATACAAATTGAAAACAAGGACTCCTGCAATAAGGAGAAGCAATGCCAACGAAATTGTTTACTCATGAATTCTGCCCCGTCCACTTTAATTTCTGTATAAATATATGTGTTTGAAATAACTATTTAATCATCAAAACTTAGATACTATATTAAATAATTATTTTAATTCAATAACTTAAATTAGCAAATAAATTCTCAATATACAATTTATATTATTTTTTAATAATACGGAAGTAACATTTTTATTTTTTAAAATTGTTTTAAAAATAAATTTATTTTTATCTTTTCGTATTTTTCTTTTCTATTCTATTCTTAAATACTGAAAAGGTTTGGTGAGGTCCTCCTCTGCGATCATGACTTGGGAGTATGAGTGATCATTCGAATATTAGTTTTGGGTTTGAACAATTCGAGTCAAGGCAGTCGAAATCAATCCGAATAAGTATTCGGGTTTTGCACCCAGGATTTTTTCAGGTTCTGGATAAAACCCGAATTTGTTTGGGAATGGGATATATGCTGAAAAACGTTCTCGGTAATTTCACTTCTCAAATTGAAATTACACTCATTTCCATTCTCTTATTTTCTGTTTTGTTCGTGATCGTTTATTTTATATACCTCTGATTAAAACAAGTAAGAGATACAGAGAGGTAACAAAAACAAAAAAAACATACGAAACCCAGATGAGAATGAGATATGTTTGCAAGAATAAGATGTGTAGGCGTTGATTCGACACACAAAAGCCTTGAAAAAGTTACAACTATACAAGAGGCTAAACTACAACCATAAACGGCAGGTGTTTTAGCACGAACTTTACTTCAGGAGGTTTTAACTTTTAACTAGTGAAACATGGCTGGCATCTAGCAGAGAAACATTGGATAAAAAGAATTTTTTCGAAAAGATTTGTGAATTGAAAAACATGGTCTTTTGAGGCGTGGAGACTGCGAATGAGGGAAAGTTTTTTTTTTTTTTCCCCTTGGGTCAAGAGGAGTTTGGATTGATTAATCTAATTCCAAGAGGAATTTGGATAATCCATGACAAACACTTATCTTGATTCCTTGCTATCAAGAGAGAAATTCGCGGATTGATCAAGGATTTGCACGAGATAAGCAAAAGATGGCGACGCAGGGGCTGTCTCCACAGAAACAACGAGCGGCTATATGTTTTTTTGATTTGTCCGTGGTGCACCTGATTCTCAAATTTTAAAAACCGACCCGAATCCGAAAACCCGAATTAATTTCAGGTTTGTTTGAAATCTTAATTTATTTAAAACCTTAACCAGATTGTTATGTCAGGTCAAAGACTATCGCTGTTTATGTCGTTCGTAATTTGGATAAAGCTGGTTGAAATAAATAGACTCTGACGTGGGATTTGGTTAAAGAAACGGACCACATGGGATCCTTTCTCCTTACACAAACATCATTTCAGTTTCAATGTCCGAGCCAGCACTTCCCTTTCATTTCAAAACCTGTCAATTTATTTAATAAAGTTGTCCAAACACAAGCATGAGAGATTGGAAGTGGAGTACAGTAGTGGTCTACGCCTGGATATTAACATCAAAACAATGAAGTGGGGCATGGATCACATGCATGCATGATGCTTCAAGCAGGAAGAAGACGATAACATCACATGAATCGATCCTACCATGTGAAAGGGCAAACTGCCAGCAATTAGAAAACAAAATCTAGAACAGAAGCAAAAAAAATCATGGCAGCCTGTATATAATGGTTAGGTTTAAAGTATTTTTTTATTTGAAAATATATTAAAATAATATTTTTTAATAAAAAAATTATTTCTGAGATCAGATAAAAATAAATAAATTAATTAATTTTAAATAAAAAATAATTTTAAATATTTAAAAAATACAATTTCAACTATATTTCTAAAACTGTCTACAAAGAGAGCTAAGACTCGGTCTTCTACTTGAATTTTTTTCGGCCACCTAAGCTGGAGAACCTGTATTTGTGTAAATGGAATCATTATTATTTCGGGATTCATATGGCGCAAAGGTTCGGTAGTCGTAGCTTATCACTAAATAAAACCTGAAATTTAGAGAACATATCCAAGTTCGCAGCTGACATTTGCAATTATAAATATATAAAAACGACGAGGTCCACCATGTTTTGTTTGGTAGTTAATTTGCTGGCAGCTTGCTTCCCGGGTTTCAACTTTGCTTACACAAGCAAAAAAGTTTTCAAACCGGCTGGCATTTTCCTCTCTGATATTGATGAATTATATTCCAAAGTCTAACTAGGCTTCTGCAAGGGAGAATAATCAACGATGCAATCAGGCTTACTGCAAATCGGAAAACTCCAGAGGGAGACTGGATGGAGTCAATTACACTCAATTAAAACCCTAGAAGGCAACGATAATGCCATGTGAGCACCATGTGGTGCCATGGAAAACATACAGGGTTCAGCCCATTTCTTTTGAAATCATGGAGCAAATCATGCATGCATGAATTTATATCAAGATTGCATGGGGATGTTATATTTATTTAATGGTATTATTATTATTATCATTATTATGCTCTTGCCGACATTGTAGAACGGCCCGTGTAGCCATGTAGGGAAGAAACTGCCTGTTCGGAAGATTAAATTAAAATATACACCACCCTTTTCATGTTCGGAAGATTAAATTAACTGTACGCAGAAGGTGGGCCGGGATGTTCTATTCTCATGAGCAAAGTCCGAAGGGAAGAGTTACGTTAAAGCAATTTAAAGAGGTCTTTGGAGGGACCGAACTCCGGAAAATTACACTGCAACTGATTGAGTTGCTCATAAAAGCATTTTCATCTAAATTTCTTAATATTCTTTCCGAGAGTGCTTACAGTTCGAAGAAAACGGTCCCATTCAAGGTGCTAATTTCGTACGTAGTAAGTGACTTCTTCTCGATGAGGCATGTTCTAGAGGTTAATAGAAATTGATTTTTATTTAAAAATATATTAAAATAATATATTTTTTTATTTTTAAAAGCATGAATTAATAGCAATGTCAAACATAACTCACGTAAATCAATTGAAATCGAAGAAGAGAGAGAGAGAGAGAGACTTTGAAATGCTACTACTTTAATATGGTAGCAATTTGCCTTGAGATAATCTCAAGCTCGTATTGAATAGAAACATCAAGGAAGCAACCAAAGCTCCCACCAAACCCATTCATAATCCATCATCTCCAACTACACCCATTTACTATTATTCCTTCCATCAACTTGAAACTTATCATTATATTAATTTGTAATATTCCACTTTCTAAAACTAAATAAATAAATCATCGTATAATATTTCAATAAACACTGCTAAATATTGTCAACTGGTCCCATGATGACATATAGAACAATTAATAAGGAAAATGACTGCGTCTTTCAGTTTATATATTTTTAATTTTTTTTATTTAGAAGTATTGTTAGGTTGTTTTTGAAAATGTTTTTAATTTAAAAAATTATAAAAAAATAATTTAAAATAAAAATAAATCAAAGTTTATTAGAATTCGGAGCAAGCACAACACCAAACAAGGTTACAGTAATTAGTAAGAAGCAAGTCTTTGCGGGACCTGAAGGGCTCCAAAATTAACAGCAATTCCTTTTCACATTTTACAGCAGTAAAAAACAAGTCCAATACCAGAAATTTTAAAGAGGGAGAGAGAGAAGCAGCAGCACGCGTTTTCAAAATCAAAAGCGGCTTCAATGGGTCTAAGAACGCACGCGAGAGAGAGGACAGTTTTTGAATGTTTTATTTCTTATTTCTTCATTAGTCTTTACAATTAATCAATACAGCTCGTGTGGGTTCTTTTCTCATGGAGATCAAGAACTGGAAATTCAATCGGCTTGGAGTTGTAATCCTGTTTTTGCTATATCAAAACTTGATTCTCTGCTCTTCACTTAATGAAGAAGGTAAGTAAGTGGTTTTATGCCTGTGTTGTCCTCGGCTAGTTTCTGGAGGAATTATTGGAACAAGTGAGATAAAGAGCGGTTGTGTTTGTTTGTTTGGATGATGGTGATGCAGGTATGGCGTTGTTGAGGTTGAGAGACAGGATTGTGAGTGATCCATACGGTGCGTTGAACAGCTGGAAAATGGATTTTGGAGAGATTGATCATTGTTCCTGGTTTGGTGTCGAGTGCTCTCATGATGGCAAAGTTGTCGTTTTGTAAGTTTTTTTAGTGCTTCTGACTTTTCTTTTATGTTCTGGTTGGTTTCGTTGAAAATTTAGGAAAATCAAGGAATTCGGAAGCATTTGGAACTCAAGACTTACTAATTTAGTTTTTTTTTTTTCGGACTTCAAGGTTACTTAAAATTTTGGATGTTAAAATTTGTAAATTGTCAACTTTGCTATGATTAGCTATGTAATTAATCGAGTAAATCAGTGATGAGGAACATGCATCAATATTTCTAAAGTCAATCTCAATCTGTTGTGGTGGTTGTTTAGCAGTTTCAACGGGTGGTGTAATGATTTATATCTGTTCAATTTGAGAAGTTGTGTATTGATTTATTTCGTTTGAAGTGGATTATTGCAATCTTTTTGAAAACTTTGTTAGAAAATCAAGGGATTCTCTTTATTTTCTTTGGGCTGCTGCTAAATATCATGTTTGATGTGTTTTAAGAAGACGTAGAGGTTCGAAGAATTACAAGGACCAATGACCGGTTAACATAAATAGCTTTCTTTACTTGAAATTTAGCATTTCTGATCCATTTCAAAATATGATCAGTTTTCTGTTTTATTCTTGTTCGACAGTCAAGAAGAAAATATAACTGTTTGCTGTTGCATTTACATGCAAATGTTCTCTTGGAGCGGTTCTTATTAGTTCTCTATTAAGGGAGAGGAGCTTTGATTGCATGTGGTCATTCACTCCGTAAGATTATTTTTAAGTTTTTGTTCTAAAGACGAGTTTGTCATATAACATGCAGGAACTTGAAGGATCTTTGTCTTGAAGGAATGCTGGCACCTGAAATCACAAACCTTGTCCACATAAAGTCTATGTGAGTATTCATTAGGTGACTGATATTTAAACCCCTGTTGTTTTATGTTATAAATGTTCACCGTTCTCATTGTCTTAATGTTTAATTGCAGTATTTTACGCAACAACTCATTTACAGGGATCATTCCTGAAGGGATTGGAGAGCTGAAAGAGTTGGAAGTGCTAGATTTTGGGTACAATAACTTCAGTGGACCACTTCCACTTGATCTTGGCAGTAATCTTTCCCTGGCAATCCTGTGAGTGTCAAACAATTTTTGTGATCACCAAGGTTAACTTCTGCTTCTAACAGCATATTAACTTATTTTCTATCTATTTTTAGTCTGCTGGACAACAACGAACAACTCAGCAGCTTATCGCCTGAAATTCAACATTTGGATATGCTTTCTGAATTTCAAGTGGATAAGAACCAGTTATCTAATGCAGTTAAAGGTTCATCCTGCAACAAAAGATCTATCACATGGTATGTCACTGTCATCAACTTGATGATATTCTCTAGTGGGATATTGCTCTGGTTGTCTGGGGTAAATCCCAGGATATCGGTCCTAACGAGGTTCATGAATGGGCTTCCTCTTTAGACCATGGGATGAAATTTCTTCAGTGTCAATGACAGTGAAGGGACCTTCGTTTGTCATCCCTTTGACTTTTTCTTGAATTTATTTTGTGTTTCTTAATGTTCTTTGTACATAATATAATGTCTGCTCCATGATCTTATTGTATAATACCTTTTTTTTCCCCAATGTTTGGCAGGAATGCTGCCCATACAGAAAATGTAGTTCACAGACGACAGATGCAAAACAACCATAAACTCTGGCCTTCGACACCACCATCTCCAAAACCTGCAACACCAACTGTAACTTCTCCTCCTCCTCCTACAATGACTTCCCCTGCACCAACTCCAAGTGAGACATTTGGAACTTCCTCTGCTCCAGATGGTTCTGCTTCACCTTCCATTTCAGCACCAGCTCCTTCTAACTCTAGTGTTCCCAGAGTAGCATTTGAATCTTCCCGATCAAAACATCAGGTTCCAATCATAGCTGGAGCTGTAGGGGGCACCTTAGTTATTCTCGTTTCAATCATCAGTATATATATTTGTAAAATCAATAAGGTTTCTGTCAATCCTTGGGCCACAGGATTGAGTGGACAGCTTCAGAAAGCATTTGTAACTGGTATGTCTTTCTTCTTGGTAAAATAATTAAGAGGTATTTATTAGGACTTCATTTCCAAATTGAAAACAATTAATTTCTTGTCAGTACATCTATTCAGTTAATATAGTATATGAAAACCTGAACAGGATAATCTGGATAATGATGTCGGATTGGACTTAGTTTACTTAATTTGGTGAATTCTTTGATGCTTTGTGATAATTACTGTCGATATTTTTGTAAGTGTTATCATAGATGTTGCACCCTGGACCACCTGCATGTGCTCGAGAAAGCGGGTCCACATCCTTTTGTGTCTCTGTTTCCTTTCCCCATCCGCTTTAGCGTTGCATGCTTCCATGTTCATGTTTTGACCTTGTCTTTGTACTAACATAATTCAGATTTTCATTTCAGGTGTGCCAAAGCTTAAGAGATCTGAGCTTGAAGCAGGTTGTGAAGATTTTAGTAATGTAATTGGTTCTTCACCAATTGGCACACTATACAAAGGGACTTTGTCCAGTGGAGTTGAAATAGCCGTGCTGGCTGTGGCCTCTGTCGCAGTAACTTCTGCCAAGGATTGGTCAAGGACCCTACAAGTTCAGTTTAGGCAGAAGGTAATTACGAGTAACTACCGTTGAATAATATTTTTTTATTTTTAAAAATTAATTTTTAAAATTAACAGATTAAAATATCAAAAAATATTTAAAAAAAATTAATTTATAATAAAAAATAAAATAAAATAAATTTATTAAAAAAACATTTTAAAAACACAAATACAAACAGTACTTGTACTTTAAAAACTAGAAGCTATAATTTATAGCTTTTCAAAATTCATGGCCACAACTTTCCCAAATGAACCCTATGCTTATGCCGTGGTCTGGCATTTCCTAATTCTTTTCACATTTTATGCTTCAGATCGAGAAATTATCAAAAGTGAACCACAAGAATTTTGTTAACCTTCTCGGGTACTGCGAGGAGGAGGAGCCTTTCACAAGAATGATGGTATTCGAATATGCTCCAAATGGGACACTCTTCGAGCATTTACACGGTGAGCGAGAAAACATTTGTGTTCGGCATCTTTATGGCAGACCGCATACCAAAAATAAAGATCAGTTGGCTGCTTTCCATTTGTTGTTGAGATTCGTTAATTTAAAAAACACAGTTAATCGTTCTAAATCAATGTGCAGAGTTAATACAAAAAATCATGAAGAATATCTTAAAACAAAAGATGATTGCAACTTTTCCTGGTTAATCTTCCTGTTAAAACTATCGTACTTTCAGTTTGACCCATTCTGATTAGTATGAATAATGCATTGATTTTCTTTTGTTTTGTTGTATCTTCCATGATCATGGATCGAATCTTCATATGCAAATTATGCACTAACCTCCTATCTTGAGAAGATAGAGAGCAAGGAAAATGATTGTTGATTAAACAGAATGCAACTTTAGGGATATCTTTTTCTCATTCATGGTTTTCAACACTTGGTGAATAAGATTTTGAGTTTGCTGCACTGTTAGGTTTTGGAAGATTTAGGCACTTAGGATCGAGTTGGCCGCTGGGTCAGGCATTTGAAAATTATAATCTATATTGAGTTCTGCCCCTAGAAAAAGAAAAGCTCTCTCTCTGTCTCTCTATTTCCTTTGTGTTTAGTTTTGTTGTATATTGTACATCTCATTATTAAGTTTCATCCTGCAGTTAAAGAATCGGAGCACTTGGATTGGGGAATGCGGCTGAGAATCGCAATGGGCATGGCTTACTGCCTTGAGCATATGCACCAGCTGAATCCACCAATAGCTCACAACAACCTGAGCTCTTCAGACGTCTCTCTAACTGAGGACTACGCATCCAAAATCGCAGATTTCACTTTCTCAAACAACATAATTGCAACTGAGATGGAACTATCTAGCAAGAAGCTCCCAGATCTGCCGTTGGCTTGCCTGGAAAATAATGTTTATAATTTTGGTGTCTTGTTATTTGAAATGGTTACTGGTAGGCTTCCATATTCAGTAGACAATGTCTCACTCGAAGACTGGGCATCAGACTATTTGAGAGGGTACCAGCCCCTTAAGGAAATGATAGATCCAACTCTGGACTCCTTCGACGAGGAGAAGCTGGAGAGAATTGGTGAAGTAATAAAATCTTGTGTGCATCGGGATCCAAAACGAAGACCGACAATGAGAGACGTCACTGCAAGATTAAGAGAGATAACTGCACTGACACCAGATGCAGCAATCCCAAAACTTTCTCCTCTTTGGTGGGCAGAGCTTGAAATTTTGTCCACGGAAGCTAGCTAAAATACGAGCAGGCTGTAAGTATGAGCTCCAATTTTTTCGTTGTTTTTAGTAATTGAGGCACAGAACCAGTTGCCTGTAGGCTTGTCGCCCTTGTACCTACCATAGGCAAGGGAGACTGGTTGCTTGTATATAACGGAGTGGCCATCTCTCGCTGTCTCTGTTTTTCTTTTCTTTTTTTCCTGTCTTGGTTCCATTTCTTTCTTTTTTTGATTGGAAATTGGCTGGGTAAAGCTCAGCATGGTGGCTTTCGGTCTTCCTAGTGGATTCTGGTTACTTTTCCAAAAAGGGGTGGAAAGATTTCTTGTTTTTTCTGGGTTGGATACAAGGTGGAAGGACTGAAAATTCATCCATGTAACCAAGGGCAAAAAAGGTTGTTTGTCTAATTTCAACAGTGCTCTGTAGAAGAAAAGGAGGTTGATGAAAGTCTCTCAGACCTATTATAAACAGCGACCACAACCAGGATATATTTTCATTTTCAGCTTTCCCAAAATGCATTAAAATAATGAAAAATAAAACAGAAACTAGATAGAGGAGAATGTACTTGTCATTCTAGAATTACAAATATATTATTAATCTTTATGGATCGCACGTTCTACAGCACAACCACAAACAGCAGGCCTAAGTCCACAGTCCTTTGAACATATTTTATAGAATGGTAAAATTATTACACTAATAATTTTTTGTATCGATTTCAATCTTAAACTTTCAAAAGAAAATTAATCAACACGTTTATAGTTCAACCATATTTTCATCCAAATTATACACCTTTTCTATAAACTATCACATTATTTTACAAACAAACATAACATTTTTAAGCGATTCTAATAAGAATCTTCAATTGAGAAATTAATATAATTTGAAAGTAAATTGATACAAAAAATAGTTCAACGATACTATTTGAGGTTTACTCTTTATAGAAGGAACATCGAACTTGTTAAAAATGGACAGGCCGGTAAATCCTCATGAATCATCGTGTTCGAACAAGAAGTCTAGGGTTCGAACCATAGTTGCATTCTGTTTTTTAAGCAAATAGAGGTAAAAAAAACATAGATCCCCATGCTCTTCAGACACGAGGACGACATTGCATAAATCTCTCTCATGGAACAGGAAAAAAAAATTAAGGTGTATTTTTAATATTATTATTTTTTTTTTTGTAAAAGAAAGAGGAGGAAGGTGGCCTTCACGTTAACATAAGCTTCAAGGGAAGTTGGTACTTGATAGCTAACATGCTGCAACTTAGGAGTCCTCACGTCAATCAAAACCTTCAAACACCAAATATTATCGTGGACCGTCAAATTCCCAAAGCTTATAAATACGAACCTCTTCAAATCTACCTTCACACAACTACAGAACACTTTTGTTCTCCGCTTAGTCTAAAATAATTAAGCTGCAATAACCACCACAAGAATATGGCAAGCAACCAGCTCACTATTGTCATCTGCTCTCTCTTGCTTCTTCCATTAGTCTTCCCTTCAACAGCTGCCTATAATGAAACTGCTCCAACCAAGCCGATAGAGAAGAAGGTCGATGTGGTGGTTGAAGGCATGGTCTATTGCCAAAGTTGTAAGTATTCTGGATCATGGTTTTTGACAGGGGCTAAGCCAATCCCTTCAGCTAAAGTCAGTGTCATTTGCAAAAACTCCAATAAACAAGTCACTTTCTACAAGGCATTTGAAACTGATGCGTATGGTTACTTCTATGCAAATCTTGATGGCTTCAAGATGAGCAATAATGTTTTGGACCATCCCCTCCATGGTTGCCATGCGAAGCTTGTTTCATCTCCTCTTGCAAACTGTAGCCTCCTCTCCAATATTAACTATGGACTTTATGGCGCTCCACTTAGATTCAAGAACAAGGTGCTGCGAGGAACTCACTATGAAGCTGTGATCTATGCTGCAGGCCCCTTGGCTTTCCGTCCAGCTCAGTGCACTCCAGAAGCTCATGTCTGATATAACTGTCGTGCCACTTTTCTTTTAGTTCGTGATCAATCTTCGTTTTGGTTTTGATTCTGTTTCGTTCCCTCTTCTATTGGTTTTAGCTGTCATCCAGGAATGGTGGCAACTTGTTCTCTTTCTTCAACGAATTGAATTTCCTCTGCATGAAGTGTTACATGTTAGCTATTACATTGTCGTTTAGTTATTTCTTTCTCTAGGCTGCATTTGTAAACATTTTAAGGACACAGATCACTGCACGATGCAGATGAATACGATCAATCTTCATTTTAGTTTTCATGCTTGCTTTGTTCCCTCTTCTGTTGATTTTAGCTGTGTCATCCAGTAATGGTGGCAGTATTTGTTCTATTTCTTCAATAAATTGAATTCCCTTGCATAAAGTGTTGCATGTTAACTTTCACTGTCGTTGTTCAGTTATTTCTTTCTCTAGGGCCTTTGCTATACTTGCAGACATTATAAGGACACGTATAACTGATCACTGCACGGTACAGATGAATATGAGCTGCAACAGAGATTGGAATAAAGATAGTGCAGGCACACACTACATCACATTTAAAGATCTTAACATGAAGCAAGATCGTCAAAATTTTACAAATTCAAGCACAAGGGCATTGTTGTGGTATATCACAACACAATAAATAAGCTACAAAGTGAAACCTTACGTGCCACTAATAATAGTTGTTCCTAAAACTCCAATAGCTTTCCAAACATTTTATTTATGTCATCCATTGCCTCTTTTGTAAACGCTGTCGGCTCAAACAAATCTCTGTTGCTTACTCTGGATGACCTGGGTGGTGGCTGTCCTTGTAGATGCTCTGAATCATCATCAGGAAGTATTGTAAACCCACAAAGATCTTGTTTCCTAACAGGGGCTTTATCCTGCTTCTTTGGTCTCTTGGTTCTTATAAAATCTATTGGCTTCCCAAACATGTTATTAATATCATCCATAGCCTCCTTCAAGTTAATTGTAGGGTCTACTAATCCATGGTGGCAAACATTTTCCACCTCCGGCTCATCCAAGATTGTAGACCCAACGAACCTGTGAACAACTGTATCCTCTCTAAGTTTTATTCGAGGTGAGCTCTCTGAATTCATATAATCAGAGCTTTCAGATGGAGGATCCTTCGGACTTGGGAAGACAAAAGCATTTAAAGGTAAAATGGATGAGCAAGAACCGTCTGCCAGATTCTGGGTCTTACTCTCCTCTAATTTATTATCATAAGTTCTGTCGCCATTTTCATTGCTTTCTTCATCATCAACGAATATTTGGAATGGTTCTTGGTGAGTCTGGGGGATTTGAGCTCTACCATGCACCATCAGGGAAATACCCGCTTCTTCTTTTTGAAGTGATGAATCAGTTCCACTGTCCAAGTTTTCATCAATAAATAAATCAAATCCATTGTTCAAACTACACTCTTCTTTTGGTCGACTTATGCGTGATCTATTTACTGGAGAGGTCTCTAAAGGTTCTCGAAACATGCCATTGATGGCATTCATGGCTTCCTTCATATTTATTGTAGGGTCCACCAGTCCATGATGGCAGGCATCTTCTGCTTCTTGCTTTCCAACTATTGCAGTGTCTACAAACTTTACCACAACTGTATCATCACTGTGACGCGTCTTGGCTTCATCCGACTCTCCTGTATTCTTTTGCTGCTTGGATACATCTCTCTGTCCAATCTTTTTCACATGTCCCTTCTTCCTGGACAGATCACTACCCAAGCCATCTTCACATGAATTTCCTGAAACCCCAACATGGTTAGATTCCTTCATTGGCTTCACATTCTGAGAACTCCTTTCCGGTATCTGTTTAGGCCTATCCTCAATGCTGTATACATTCTCATTGTTCTCTTCAGACTTCCTGGAAGATAGAGGTCTTTTGCCACTTCTTCCTATCTGGCGCTGCAAGATCTCTGTAAAAAGTTAGATAACAGAAGACTTTTACCAATAATGAAGGCAAGCTCAACATCCAAAATAAAAATGAGCATACCTGGATGTTCTTTTTCTTGTGTCTCTCCATACGATGAAGGAATTGCTCGTATGATTTCTGCAATTCATCAACAGGCTCGGCAAGGCTGTTCAAAACTTATTTTAGATAGTGAATATCGCTTAGGTTCATTTTTCGAAAAAATCAATCACATACCACCCAAAATCATCAAAGGGTTATGTAACATAATGAAATACAGAAGCTACTATGTTAGGAAATGATTTATTTGGCAAGTTGATATTCTTTTTGTGATGCAATAAAGCTAGTAAATTAGCAGTCATAATATATTATCTTTGCATGGTAGAGGTAGATGGTCAAATAATGAATGGGGTTTTCGTTATCACCCAAGTTCACAGTGACGTGTAGCTTGAATCGACCAGGGAGGGAAAAAAAACAACATATAGCTTCTAGCATTCCCTTTGAATCCAAGAAGCGAAGCCAACCACGTGAACCGAATGCGAATAGTAAGTAAACCAATTACATTTTGTTATCATTTAGATAAGAACAATGCAAGTGCTTAATCAAGCCTGCAGCATCAAATGAAAGGTGAATGTCGCTAAGAAATCCAATTTAAAAGTAAACGAGGCTTTTATCAAAGCTCATAGTAGCAGGTTATCATTTAAATAAACGATCCACTCCTTTCTCATAATTTTCAAAATTCTCAGCCTTAAGCCAGCCAGTAAGAGTAAAATGAACCTAAAAAACATATTGCTAATAAAAAAGCATGCCCACTATCTATATGCAGAACTAGGAAGTCACCGAACTGCTATTGGCCTTATTTTTCCAAAAGGTTGCATTTACAAAAGCCATGTAACGCTCGTTCCAATGTTGTAAGCAAGCATTTACTGATAATATCCAGTGATCATAAACATCAAAGGTCATCTTCCATTCAAATATTGAGATGTTTTTTGAAATTAAGTGCACTTACTTCTGCACACCTAAACGGTACATGTTCTCAGCCTCCTCAAAGTTCTTCATCTTCTCGTGATAAAGAGCGTAAGCCTGGTAGAATAATGACCGCTTCGTTCCAATGCTATTCGTTTCCATGGTACTCAACAGCGCTCTTGGATCACTCACATAATCCATCTACTCAATCCCATTCAAGATAAACAAATAACCATAAAATACAACTAATCTTTTTAGCATTCAATACCCTTTTATTTTCCTTTTTTAAGCGACATTTTAAATTTCACTTTCTTTTCTGTTTGTCCATTTTACTCAGAAACCAAACAACAACTGAAAAAACAAAATTGGAAAAGAAACTAAACAGCCCGTGATCAAAATCAGATTTATCAACATGATAATCCAATCTAAAACCCAACAACCCCCAGTTCCCAAAAAAAATAAAAAGAGAGACGGGTTTTGAAATTACCAGCTGTAACCAGACACGAAGGTAGCGCGGGTCATTCCTGTAACGCCTATCAGATGCAAAACTCTGCGTGCATTTTTGCAGAAAACGAGGCAGCTTTTGTTTCAGTGCATTCGGAGGCAGGGAATCCTTCATTTTCTTAATCCCCCTGTTTAAGAACAGATAAAATTTTTGATTAACAGAAGCAATATTATTTAAACAGGCAAAGAAAAGAAAGAGAGATTAGGAGTACCGGAGCCAAGGGAGAAGAGGATCATTGCCTGAGTAAGATTTGATGTCTGATATTAAAGAAGAGAAGAGATCATTGTGGGTTGTTGAGTTTTTTGTTTCCATTTTTTCCCGTTTGATTTGGAATTAGAGTTGATTAATGGTGGTGATTTGTTTTGTTGACAGAAGAAGTTGTAAAGGAAG
>Ga0325403_1000521_pt1 | contig 27422 bp, 33 predicted proteins | sample PopdelMetagenome_19_FD_205665 | JGI IMG/M metagenome (GOLD analysis project Ga0325403, IMG submission 205665) | Populus deltoides microbial communities from Bellville, Georgia, United States - Xylem-PdKOR-R4 | ecosystem: Host-associated > Plants > Phyllosphere > Stem > Wood/Secondary xylem... | reverse complement strand
CAGGTGCGCGGGCACCTGGCCGCCGAGCTCGGAGTGCCGGCCTTCGAGCGCGGCTACGCGTCGTGGTCCGAGGGGGACCGCTCGGACGAGGCGCCGGCACCGCACACCGCGGCCGCGGTGCAGGTGCAGGTGCAGGGGCTCGTCGCGGCCGGCGCCGCATCCACCCGAGCCGCGCCGCCCTGCTGAGCTCCACGGAGCCCCACGGCACCCCCGCCAGGAGTACAGCTCCGCCCGGGCCGGTCGACCCCTACCGGATACTTCGCTCGCAGGAGTATGTTCGCGACATGAGTCGGTCGGGCCTGCAGGAACCCTCCTTCCTCGTCCTGACGGCGCTGGCCCAGGGGCCCCTGCACGGCTACGCGATCCTCAAGGACGTCGAGACCACGTCCAGCGGCTCCGTCCGCCTCGGCGTCGGCACCCTCTACGGAGCCCTGGAACGGCTCGCTGGACGACACCTCGTCGAGATCGCCTCCGAGGAGGTCGTCGACTCGCGGTTGCGACGGACCTACCGCCTCACCGAGGACGGCGCCGCCCTGCTCGCAGCGGAGGCACGACGCCGGCACGAGCAGAGCGCAGCAGCGCTGAGCCGGCTCGCACGTTCCCCGCGCCTGGGATGGCAGTCGTGACCGACGGCTCGCTGGAGAGCTCCTACCGGCGCCTGCTGCGGCTCTACCCCTCCCGCTGGCGCCAGCACCGGGAGGAGGAGGTCCTCGCCGTCCTCCTGCAGGCCGCGGCTCCCGGCCAGGCGAGAGCGACGCCGGCCGAACGCCACGACCTCCTGCTCGCCGCAGGTCGCGAGCACGGCAGAGCGGCCCAGCGGGCAGCCCGCAGGGCCCCGGGGCGAACGGCAGCGCTGGCGGTCCTCGTCGGTGGCACGGGGTTCGTGCTCGTCACGGCAGGTGCCCCCGTCCAGGCCGCGCCCTCGGCCCTTCCGCCGGTGCTCCCGGCCTACTCCTACCTGACGCAGTCGGTCTCCACCTCACCCCCAGGTCCCGCGGTGGCCGCCTACCGGCAGGGCAACGGCGCCGAGCTCGCCGACTTCCCCCAGGCCGTGGTGGTCGGCGCGGGGGGCGCGGTGCGCCGCCTCGACCTCGCCGAGGACCGCGACGAGGCGATGCAGGGCTCCCCGGGCTCCTTCCTGCTCTCCCCTGACGGCTCCCACGTGGCCAGCGGCCGCTACGACCTCAGCGGGCAGGCGGACATCGCTGTCCAGGACCTGCGCACCGGGAAGGTCGCCACCACCTCCTCCCTCGGCCACCCCTCCGTCACCCCGGTGGCGTGGTCCCCCGACGGCACCTCGGTGCTCGCCTCCCTGGGTGGCCTGCCGTGGCTCGCGCCCGAGGACCAGCCGGTCCCGGTACCTCCTGCTCGCCTGGTGCTGTTGGGGCTCGACGGCGGCCTGCTGCCCCTGCCCGCGGGGGTCTCCGACGACGCCGCTCAGGTGGCCTGGGCTCCCGGAGGTGGCCGCCTGGTCGTCCAGACCGCCGACCACGAGCTGGCGGTCGTCGACGCCGCGACGGGTGCGCCTCGTCGTCTCGGGGTGAGCGCGGACCTGGCGGGCGTCCAGGCGTGGTCGCCGGACGGCGCCCTCCTGGCCACCAGCGGTGCCTGCTCGCCGGAGGGCCGGATCGGCGTGTCCACCTACGACCTCGTGGTCATCCCCGTCGACGCGTCGGACTCCACCGACGCCGCAGCCCCGACCTGCATCCCGGTCGGCGTGGGGAACCAGCTGGTGGGGTGGGCAGCTCCCCGGGTGCTGGTCCTGAGCACGACCACCGAGGACCAGACCGGTGCCGAGCAGCATGCGCTGGTGTCCGTCGACCTCCAGGACGGCACCCGCACCGAGCTGGCAACCATCCCGACGGGTTCGGGGAACTACCACGTCGGCGACGTCCAGGTCCCCGCGGAAGCGCTGGCCGGCTCCCTCGGGGAGCGACTGCACCCGCCGGTGGCGTGGGACCGCGGCCCCCTGGCGCAGTGGCCCGGTGTGGTGCTGGTCGCCGGTGCGGTGGGGGGCCTCGTGGCGGTGGCGGCGGCCGTCGCTCGCCGCGTCGGACCTGGCCTCACCGACCGGTCGGCCCGCCGTCGAGATGACGAGCGAGGCGTCGGGTCGTGACCAGACCGGCCGTGGTGGGCGTCGCCTCGGCTCGCCGGTGCGCCTCCCCGTGCTCAGCCCTTCTTCTCGCTCCCCCGGCCCTGTGCCGCGCCGTTCCCGTGGCCCTGCGGCTGCCCGTCCTCGCGCCCGGCGCCGACGGCCCGCCCCTGACCAGCCCCCTGACCAGCTCCCTGACCCGAGCTCGACGCGGGGCCGCGCCCTGCCCCCTGGCCCACCGCGGGGTCGCTGACCTCCTCCTCGGCACCGCTCGGCGGCTGCGGGGTGGCAGCTCCACCGGTTCCCTCCTCGGTCCCTGCGGCGGGTGCCGGGGTGGGATCCGGCGCCGGGACGGGGCTCCTGCCGGCCGTCGACGTGGTCGCCGGGTCGGAGGCGGGCCGATGACCTGAGGGCGTGGTCGGCGTGGTCGGCGTGGTCGGCGTGACGACGGGTTCGCTCCCGCTGCCCGACGGGCTCTGCCGGGGCACCTCGCCAGCCGCCTGCGTCGGGGTGCTGCCGCTGGTGACCGGCAGCACCGCCTGAGCGACGGAGGCGACCCCGTCCCCCGCAGGTCGGGCGGCCGACGGGACAGCAGACGACGCAGCAGACGATGCGGCGCTCGACGCGGTGCTCCGCACCCCAGCGCTCACCTGCTGAGCAGGAGCGACGACGCCCGACGCCTGCACCTCCCGCTGGGGCAGCCAGGCGCTCAGGGACACCCCCGCGACCAGCAGCGTCGCCGCGAGCGCCACCAGCGCGACCCTGCGGCGCCGCGCGGGGGTCGGCACCGCGGTCACCGGGGCGGGTGCTGCGTGCACGACGCGTCCGGCCAGGGCGGCGAGGAGGTCGTCGCGGAAGTGCTGCGCGTCGTCGTACCGGTCGTCGCGGTCCTTCGCCAGCGCCTTCAGGACGACGCGGTCCAGCCCGGTGCCGACGGCGGGGTCGTGCGCGCTCGGCGGCTGCGGCGCCGCGCTCACGTGCTGGAAGGCCACCGCGACGGGGTAGTCGCCCAGGAACGGCGGCCGGCCCGTCAGCGCCTCGTAGAGCAGGCAGGCGCAGGAGTACTGGTCGGTGCGGGCGTCGACCACCTCTCCGCGGGCCTGCTCCGGGGAGAGGTACAGGGCGGTGCCCATGACGGAGTCGGTCTGCGTCATGGTCGCGGAGGAGTCGACGACGGAGCGGGCGATGCCGAAGTCCATCACCTTCACCCCGCCGTCGGGCGTGACCATGACGTTGGCGGGCTTGACGTCGCGGTGCACGATGCCGGCGTCGTGGGCGGCCTGCAGCGCCGTGAGGACGTCGGCCGCCAGCTCCACCGCGCGGCGGGTGCCCAGGCCGGCGCCGCCGGCGTCGTCGAGCAGGTCGCGCAGCGTCCGGCCGGCCACGAGCTCCATGACCATGTAGGGGGTGCGCACCTGCGCTCCCCCGGCGTCGGCGCGGACGTCCTCTCCGGTGTCGTACACCGCCACGACGGCCGGGTGGTTCAGCGCCGCCACCGACCGCGCCTCGCGGCGGAAGCGCGCCTGGAGGACCGGGTCTGCCGCCAGCTCCGGGCGCAGCAGCTTGACGGCCACGCTGCGGCCGAGGCGCTGGTCGCGCCCGGCGTGGACCTCCGCCATGCCCCCGCGGCCCAGCAGCTCGCCGACCTCGTAGCGGTCGCCGAGCACGCGCGCCACCTCGCCCACGCCCACCTCCCCTGTCGACGCCACCGGTCCGTGACGGCTGGAGCGCGCGGAGCGCGGCGCGGGTCTCGGGGGCGCTCGAAACCTACCGACGGACGGGGGTTCGGCCAGTCGACGGCCAGCGGGCGTGGACCTCCGCGGTCAGGAGCACGGCTGCGGGAACGCCCCCTCGGGTGCTCGCTGGAACCGCTCGGTGTGGCCGCGCTCGTCCTCGAAGGTCGCCACGTCGCCGTCGACGTCGCCTGCAACCGCACCGCGCAGTCCTCCCCGTCGCAGGCAGCGCCGTTCAGCTGGTGCAGCTGAGGAGTCGCGACGACGGTGCGCTCGTAGGCCACGTCGCCGCGCTCGGTGACGACCCGCACGTCCACCTCCACCGTCGCAGACGTGAGATCGGCCCCCACACCGCCTCCCAGGCCGTGCTCGTCGTCGCCGGCGAACCCGGTGGTCGCGCTGGCGCCGGGCGACGGGACGCTCACCGTGGCGTCGTTCCCGCGCGCGGGGCTGTGGGCTCCACGAACACCGACACCCTGTTGTCGCCGGGTGGCACGAGGGTGGTGGCACGACCGCAGACACGACCACCACCAGCACAGCAGCCTCGAGCGCCGGCCGCGCTCTCGACCTGTGGCTGACCACGGGCAACCCCGACGGCGAGCTCGCTCGGCAGCTCTGCGCCCACGACTTCCGGATCCGCTCCGCCGTCACCGAGCCCGACGGCCCGACCCCCGCCGACGGCATCCGCACCGCGGCGGACCTCGCCGACCACCTGCGCTGGTGGCGCGGGCAGAACCCCACCACCAGGTCCACCCGGGTCGCGACGCCCTCGACGGCCAGCACGGACGGCTGCTGTGCAACGTCGAGGCGGGTGGCGTCGTGGCCGGTGGTGCGGACGTGGTCGACGACGACGGCGGGGGCCGGGTCTCGCGGGTCTGGTCGGTGGGCGGCCAGCGCAGCCTGCGGAGCTGAGGGGGCGGCTGGAGCGGGCCGAGCGGCACTGCGCCCCGGTCGACGTCCTCCGTGCTGCGCGGCGGCCGTGGTCGGCCGCTCGGCTCGCGGCCCACTTCGGGGTCTCCGCGCGGACCGTCGAGCGCGACACCGCCTCGCTGAAGCAGGCGGGGGTGCCGATCTGCGCCGACCGAGGGGCAGCGGGCGGGTGCTCGGTCCTGCGCGAGCACTCCCTGCCACCGCTGGACCTGACGGCGGCCGAGTCGCTGGCGGTGCTCGCCGGGCTGGCGCTGCTGGAGTCCTCGCCCTACCAGGCAGCCGCACGCCGGGCGCAGGCCAAGATCGCCGCGGTGGTGGACGAGGCGCACCGCGTTCCGGTGCAGGAGCTGCTCGGCCGGATGCGCGTCGTCGACGCCGTCCCGACGCCGGACGGCGCCGTCCCCCTGGCAGCGCTCTCCGACGTCATCGCCTCCCGGCGCGTGGTCCGGCTCACCCACCTCGGAGATGACGGCTGCAGCACCGTGCGCGACGTCGAGACGACGGGGCTGCTGCGCGCCGGTGACGCTCGCGGAGGGCGGACCTGGCGAGGTGGCCGACGCGCTCCCTGACCTCACCGCCCCTGGCGACCTGAGGAGCGGAGGACCGGTGAGCGGGCTCGAGGCACCGGACGGGAGGACACCGCGACCGGCAGGGGTCAGGCACCGGCACCCTCGAGCACGTCGGCCGCCTGCCGGTAGCGCTCGGCCTGGTCGGCCGGCAGCGCCACCGCATCCCCGGAGGCGCTCCGGACCAGCTCGACGTCGGTCAGCAGCCGGAACAGCAGCGCCCGCGCCACGAGGTCGGGGCGACCGCTCTCCCCGGCCGCAGCGACGAGGTCGGCGCCCTGGTCCCACCACAGCAGCCCGTCCGCGACCACCACCGCGCCCGCGTACGCCGCCGGCCGCCAGTAGGGGGAGACGTCGATCACCGCGGGAGGCAGGCCTGCGGCGAACAGCACGTTGCCGGTCAGGTCTCCGTGGACCAGCTGGGCCGGCCGCTCGGACACCGGGTCTCGTTCCGCGAGCACCCGGAGCCGCTGCACCTGCGCCTGCTGGGCGGGGTGGACCGCCAGCGGCTGCTCCCCCCAGGCGGCGCGGTCGGCCACCGCCCACGGGTGGGTCCGGCGCTCCAGGAACGCGGGCTCGGGCAGGTGGGCGACCGCGGCGGTGAAGGCCCGCGCTGCGGCGAGCAGCTCGGTCCAGCACCCGGCGGGGCCGGGTTCGCCGGCGACCCACGTCATGGCGCGCCAGCCGTCGACGACCCAGCGCCCCCCGGGCCCGGGAACACCGGTGAGAGCGTCGGCGGGCACGTCCGCGGGGAGCCGGACGCCGGCCTCCTGCGCGAGCGCGCCGCTCAGAGCGGGTAGGGCCTCGGCGAGCCAGGCGACCTCCTCGGCCTCGAGGTCGCTGCCCACGGGCTTGAGCACGAGGGGCGGCGCCAGCCAGCTGCTGCCCTGCCCGCCGGGCAGCGCTGTGGCGTTCGCCCCGGTGGCGCCGAAGGCTGCCAGCACCGGCGGAGGGGGCGCCGCAGCGCGGTCGGTGCTCACTCCGGCACGAGGTCGATCGACCACGTGCCCGTCGAGACCTCGAGCAGGGGACCCGCCAGCACCCAGCCGGACCCGTCCAGGGCGTCGTCGACCTGGTCGGCCCGCGGCGCGGCACCGCTCGCCGTCGTCCACTCGACGACGAGCACCCTTCCCTCGTCGAGCTCCACGCGCAGGAGCCACACCCCCCGGGGATCGCGGGGCGGCGACGCGGGGCTGCGGCTGAGCGTCGCGCGGGTGACCACCGACCCAGCGTGGCACCCCGGGTGGGTCACCACCGCCTGCGACCCCACCCGCTCCCCCATGACATGATCATCGGAGTATCCTCGTCGCCATGGGCACCCAGCGGCTCCAGGAGCCGTCCTTCCTGGTCCTGACGGCGCTCGCCGGCGGCCCCATGCACGGCTACGCGATCCTCAAGGACGTCGAGGCGACCTCCGACGGGTCCTCGCGCCTCGGGGTGGGCACGCTCTACGGCGCCCTGGAGCGCCTGGCCGACCAGGGTCTGGTGGAGGTGGCGGCCGAGGAGGTCGTGGACTCCCGGCTCCGGCGCAGCTACCGGCTCACCGACGACGGCGCCGCCGTCCTCGCCGCCGAGGCCAGGCGGCGCCAGCAGCAGAGCGCCGCCGCCCTCACCCGCCTCGGGGCCCTCGGCTGGACGTCGTGAGGCGCCACCCGTCCTCGTCGGCCTCTTCGGCCGGCCCGGCCGACCCGGCCGACCCGGCCGACCCGCTGGTCCGGTCGTGCCGGCGGTGGCTGCGCCTGTTCCCGCCCAGCTGGCGGCGGCGCCGCGAGGAGGAGGTCCTGGCGGTGCTGCTGGACACCTCCCGGCCCGGGCAGCGCACGCTCGACCCCGCGCAGGGCCGCGACCTCGCGAGCGCCGCGGCGGGGGCCTGGTCGCGGACCGCGGCGGCGTTCGTCAGGCGCGCCCCGGGCACGTCCGCCGGAGCCGCGGTGCTCGTCGTCGGCCTGGTGTGGCTGGCCCTGCCCGGGCCCGCCGTGCACGCGACCGACGCGGTGGAGCTCCCGAGCGCGCTCCCCGGCTACTCCTACGTCACCGCGAGCGCGTCGGCGTCGCCTCCCGGTCCCGCCGTCGCGCTGTACCAGCAGGGGTACGGCGTGGAGCTGGTCGACACCCCCCAGGCCGTGGTCGTCGGGGCCGGCGGAGCGGTGAGGCGCCTGGACCTGGCCGAGGGGCGCGGCGAGGGCGCGCAGGGAGACCCCGGAGCCATGCTGCTCTCCCCCGACGGGCGGCGGGTGGCCGTCGGTCGCTACGACGCCCAGGCCCCCGACGTCGCGCTCCAGGACCTGACCACGGGCGCGGTCGTGCACTCGTCACCCCTGGCGGGCCGGGCGGTGGTCCCGCTGGCGTGGTCACCGGACAGCCGCGTCGTCCTCGCCGTGGTGCGCAGCACCTCGTGGAGCCCCTACTCCGGCGAGGCGGACCGCGGCACCCCTGGAGCGCCCGTCCTGGTGGACCGCGACGGCCTCACCTCCGCGCTCCCACCGGGCGCCCCGAGCACCGTGGTCATGGCCGCGTTCTCACCGGACGGGAGGCAGCTCGCCCTGCAGGAACCCGACGGCGCCCTGGTCGCGCTCGACCTGGCCAGCGGTGACCAGCGGTCGCTGGAGGCGACGGGGTCGCTCCTGGGCCAGGCCGCCTGGTCACCGGACGGCCGGTGGCTGGCGGTCCGGCGAGCGTGCGCCGTGGGCCTGGTGCCCGCCGGCACCTCCGGTGCCGTGACGACTGCGGCGGGTCCGGAGCCGCGGTGCGTGCCGGGAGTCAGCTCCAGCAGCCGCTTCGTGGGGTGGGCGGGACCGGGGTCGGTCGTCATCGCCGAGCACCCCGACTCCTCGTCCACGGCCCTGGACCCCCAGCCCGTCGTCGCCCTCGACACCGCCACCGGCGCGCGCACCGTGCTGTCGGGGATACCGACGGCGTCCGCGAACTACGCCGTCTCGCGGCTGCAGGTCCCGGCCGAGGCCCTCGCCGGCGCGGCGGAGCGCCTCGGGGCGGTGCCGTCGCCCGAGTACGACCACGGCCGAGGGGCGGTGTCCCTGCAGGTGCTGGGCCTCGTGCTGCTCGCATGCGGCGCGGGGACGGCGGTGGCCGCCGTGGTGGCGCTGGCGCGCAGGGCTGCGCACCTGGTCACCGCTCGGCGCGGCGGGGGACGCCCGGGGCTCGGCTGAGCTCCGGGTCAGAAGACGCCGCCGCCGGGGGGTGCGTTGACGTTCACGTGCCGGTCCGGCGTCGGCCCCTGGGCGGCGCTGTCGTCGCTCCCGCGGGGGTAGGTGTCACCGAGGTCGTCCCTGAGCAACCACGCCCGGAGGCCTCGCACCCTGCGCCACGCACTCGCCACCGCGTGCCTCATGCGCTTGCGACCTCCCCCGTGACGACGCCGTCATCGTCGCAGGGGGCGGTGGCCAGGAGCAAGCACCGCTGCAGGCGCGCCCCTCGTCACGAGCGGACGGACGGCGACGCCAGCGGCAGCTCCCGCAGGACGACCCACGACCCCGGGGCGTCGGACCCCGCCAGGAGCTGGACCCGGTCGACGTGCGCGGTGAGGGGCAGGAGCTCACGCACGGCGCTCGCGGTGCTGCCCGACGACGGGGTCGGCGGCGGGGAGGAGTGCGAGCACGGCGGTCTGCGTCGCCACCGGCGCGGGGTGCTGGGGCGCGTCGTCGCGGGTGGGCACCACGACAGGCTCCCACCACCCGTCTGTGCCAACCTGCTGGGACCCAGCCGCCTGACCACCGCAGGAGACACCGATGTCCGTGGCTGTCGTCACCGGAGCCCGCTCGGACCGCGGCACCGTCCGTGAGAACAACGAGGACTCCGGCTACTCCGGGCGGCGCCTCGCCCTGGTCGCCGACGGCGTCGGCGGCAACGCTGCCGGCGAGGTCGCCTCGGGGCTGGTCATCAGGACCCTGCAGCCCCTCGACGACCAGCCCGTGCTGGGCGACCCCGAGGTGGTGCTGGGCGACGCGGTCCGCAGGGCGCAGCGCGCGCTGTCCGACCACGCCACCGCCCACCCGGCGACCGCGGGCATGGCGACGACGCTCACCGCGCTGCTCGTCACCGACCACGACCTGGTGCTCGCGCACGTCGGTGACTCGCGCGCCTACCTGCGCCCCTGCGGCGGTGAGCTGCGCCAGGTCACGCGGGACGACACCTACGTGCAGCTGCTCGTCGACGCGGGCCACATCACCGGGGACCAGGCCGAGACGCACCCGATGAGGCACGTCATCACCGGCAGCCTGAGCGCGAACGGGTCGACCGACGCGGAGGGCGCGCTCGCCCTGACCCGCCACCCGGCCCGCGCCGGTGACCGGTGGCTGCTGTGCTCGGACGGGCTGTCGGGGGTGCTGTCCCTCGAGACCATCGCGTGGGTCGTGGACGAGGAGCCGGCGTCCTGGCCGTGCGCGGCGCGCCTCGTCGAGCTCGCCCTGCGGGCCGGCGCCACGGACAACGTCACGGCCGTGGTCGTCGACGTGGTCCGCGAGGGCTGCGTGCTGCCGTTCCCCCCGCGGCTGGTGGGTGCCGCCGGCGCCGCCTGGACGGGGCCGGACCCCTACGACGACGTCGCCTAGCCCCTCAAGACCCCGTCGCTCCCGGACGATGATCAGTGGGTGCTGAGCGCCCGCCACTCCTTCGCCTCCGTGGCGCGGGGGACGGTGCTGGCCGCGGTGGGCGGGTGGACCGTGTCCCTGCACGTCCTGCACCTGCTGCTCGTCGCCGTGACCGCCACCCCGGTGGACCACGTGCCGATCACCGCGAGCACCCTCGTCTGGGTGGCCATCACCGCCTGGGGCCTGCGCAGGGCGTCGCGGATGTCCAGCGCCGAGATGGTGGCGGCCCTGTGCTGCGGCGCCGCCGCCATCACCGGGGACGGCATCTGGGGGTCCTCACCGGGCCACTCCTACCTGGTCTCCGCGGCCCTCATCGCCCTGGTGCTCGTCGTCGGCGCCTTCAGCACCGGGCGGACGGCGCTGCTCGGCAACACGTTCGTGCTGGCCTGCCAGTGCGCGCTGCTGCTGGCCTCGCTGGGCACCGGTCCGCTCGCCGTCTACGTCGCGGTCGCCACCACGGCGACCACCGGTGGTGCCTGCCTCATCACCTGGTCGCTGCAGGGCGACCTCATCGCCCTCGTCGCCAGCACGCAGGAGGCCGCTCAGCGGGACCCCCTCACGGGGCTGCTCAACCGCCGGGGCATGAGCGAGCGCTTCACCGGGATGCACGCTGCGGCCCCGCGAGGTCACCGCGTCGGCGCGGTGGTGCTCGACCTCGACCACTTCAAGGCGATCAACGACTCCCACGGTCACGACGTCGGTGACCAGGTGCTCGTGGCGGTGGCCGAGGTGCTCAGGTCGTGCGCGCGTCCCGGAGACCTGGCGGTCCGCCTCGGCGGTGAGGAGCTGGCCTGGCTGGGGGCGTGGCCGTCCGCTGAGGAGGCGGTGGGTGCCGCCGAGGCCCTGCGCCGCGCCATCGCGGCGAGGCCCCTGCCCGCGGGCCTGACCACCTCGGCCAGCGTGGGTGTGGCCCTCTCCGCCGCGACCACGGACGCCGCCCCCGACGCCGAGGCGCTGTCCCGCCTGCTCGTGCGGGCCGACGTCGCTCTCTACGAGGCCAAGGCCGGCGGACGCGACCGCGTGGTGCTCGCCGCCCCCACCTCCGCCGGGCCCGTCGCACCTGCCTGACGGCGTGCACGAGGAAGACCAGGTCGAGGAGCAGCACGAACGCGCTGACCACCCCGAGCTGGGGTCCCGACGAGCACCCCCCGTCCCATCCCCTCACGCCCTCGGCGACCGACACGCATCGTCCGCCCCACGAGAGTCCGACCACCAGCACGGCGACCAGAGCCGCAGCGACGGCGGCCCCTGCCCACCGCAGGCGGCTCCCACGACTCGTGCGCGGTTCCACCCCCCGACGCTAGAGCCCGGTGGCAGCCACCGCGACGAGGACGACGGCGACCGCGACGACCGCCGTGGCTCCCACGAGCGCGGCCGTGAGGCGGCGTTCCGGCGGTGACAGCGCGGCAGCGGCAGCAACACCCAATACGGGCCAGAGCACCGCCTGCACCAGCTCCGGGACCGTCGGAAGGATGTGCTCCGCGAGCGGCGGCAGTGGCCGGAGCGCGGAGGTGTACAGCGTCGCGGGCCCTCGCAGGGCCTCGAACGCGAAGGCCGCCCCGACCGCCGCGGCGGGCACCAGGGGCCAGGAGCCGCGGGCCCAGCGGAGCCGCCCCAGCAGACCGAACACCAGACCCGCCGCTCCAGCGGCACCCATCACCGCGGCCACCCGGAGCAGGCTCTCGGAACGTCCGGCGAGCACCACGAGGGCGCCGTAGAAGCCGGCTACCAGCCCGACCTGGGCGCAGAGCCCCGCGAGCCCCGACCACCGCCACGACGGCGGGGCGCCCCTCTGCCCGGCCCAGCACGAGAGCAGGCACCACACGGCCACCGATCCGGTGAGGTCGCTCCAGGGGGAGCCGAGCGCGTCCCGCGCCGTCAGGGCCAGCGCTCCGAGGACGGACCCCGCAGCGGCGGCCGTGCCGAGCGTGCTGGAGGTCGCCGTGTCCGGTCGCACGGCGCTGTCGGGGCTGGGGGTGCGCAGGTCGGCCACGGGGCGCAGGTCCCTCATGGTGCGTCCGTCCCGTCCGCCAGGCCCGGGACGAGGACGCCCGCGCGGGTCTCGGTCGACGCGACCCAGGCGGCCGCGACGAGGAGGGTGAGGCCCAGCAGCACGGGCTCCTCCCCCTCGGCGGCCGCGGGCCCGGTCAGGGCGACGTCGTCGCTCTCCAGGAGCTGGCCCGTGATCTCGTCGACCACGAGCAGGTGCTGCTGGGGGCCGCCGAAGACGGAGCTGTCGACGGTGAAGGCGCGGCCGGTGCGCCCGAGGCGGTCGGCCAGCGGACCCCGGTCCTGGACGTCGGGCAGCGCCGCGAGCAGACGCCAGGTCCGCGCGCGGTCAGCGGGGTCGAGCGGCTGGGAGGCGAAGAGCTGACCGACGGCGGTGACCACGTCGACCGGCACGGGGATGTCGGGGTTGTCGTGGTGGTGCACGGCGTTCGCCCAGGCGCGCGGGTCGTCCCACTCCAGGCGCGTGAGGTCCGTTCTGGCCGACGGGAGGGCGGGGTCGTCGCCGAGGGTCGTCTCGGAGGCCTCCGACCCGCCGACGGCAGGTCCCAGCAGGCTGTCCAGGGTCTCCTGGCTCCCGACGCGCTGCACGAGCACGGGCCCGGGGACCTGCCGCTGACGGCCCCGGCCGTCCTCGTCGGCCCACAGCTCCACCTGCGTCGAGGCGAGGACCGTCGAGACGGCCCCCCCGGAGACGCTGGTGCCCTGGTACCACCCGGTGGTGCGGACGTAGCCGTACTCCGCCCGCACGGGCGCGGGGAGCAGCTCGGCCGCGGCGGCGATCCGCTCGAGCGCAGCGGCAGCCGGGGTGCCCTCGGGCAGGGCGTAGGGCAGGACGGGCAGGGACTCCGCGACAGCCGTCTGGCCGCCCGGCGAGCGCGCGAGGACGCCGGCGACGCTCAGACCCGCGACCGCGGCAGCGGCCAGGACCCACCGGCGGCGCGGGCCGCGGGCCGGCACCGGACCACCGGCGCCGGGGCGTCGGGCCGGAACGGAGGTCAGAACGCGGGCCCGCTCCCCGGTGACGATGCTCCGCAGCACGAGCTGCGCCTCGTCCGCGGCTGCGGCACCGACCCCGTCATCGGTGATCGGGTTCGTCCGCCCCAGGTGGCGTCGCAGCTCCGCGACGGCGGCGCGGGTGTCGGTGGAGGTCATGCCAGCTCCCCTCGTGTCGTGGTGACCGCGTGCGCGGTGGGCGCCTCTCCCCAGTGCTCCGCGAGCCGCTTGCGGACGCGGTGGAGACGCACGCGGAAGGCACCCCCGGTGCAGCCGAGCACTTCAGCGGCCTCCTGCGGGTCGAGCTCCTCCCAGACGAGGAGGCGCACCAGCTCCTGGTCGACGGTGCTGAGCCGAGCCACGGCTCGGCCCAGCTCGTCGTCGCCCGCCCAGCCCTCGACCACTCCGTCCTGGGCCGCGGTCGCTGGCTGGTCGGCGATGCGCCGGTGGAGGCGACCCGCGCGCTCCTGGCGCCGCAGCTCGTTGGCGAGCACCCGGCGGGCCACGGCCAGGAGCCACGCCCGGGGTCGCTCGGGCGCCGTCGGGAGCCGGCGCCAGGCGACGACGAAGACCTCGGCGGCGAGGTCGTGCGCCGTGGCGCTGTCGACCCGCCGCAGCCCGTACGCCAGGACGGCGGCGTAGTGGGCGCCGAAGAGGTCGGTGAAGTCGTCCTCGCTCACGCGCCACCTCGCCGGGGGAAGACGTCCGGTGGGATCACGGCAGAAGACTGTCCGGAACCTGTCGGGGCGTTACAGGTCCCGCCAGAGCAGCCGGAGCAGCCGGAACGGGCCCGGTCAGCCCGTGACGGGGACCGCGGCTCTGCTCGTGGTGGTCGGGGCGGGTCCTCCTCCTCCGAGGAGTGCACCGTGCTGGACCGTCGACCGCTGACCGCCGCCGCGGTGACCGCCTGGCTGGCGGTGCCGCTCGGCCTCGTCGTCCTGGTTCCCACCTCCCCCGCCCTGGCCGCGGGCGCGGGGTGCCCCGGGGACACCAGGGCGGGCGAGGTCCCGCACGACGCGCGCTCGGCACTCCGGTCTCAGCGGGCGAAGGCGGCGAACGGGTTCCGCTGGGTGAGCCGGACGACCGCGTCCTCCCCCACCCCGGCCGCGCGCAGCGCCGGGAGGAACGACGTCGGCAGGGTCGTGAACGGCCGCTGGGTGCCTCCTCCGGGCAGCGCCGGGTCGAACCACCCGGCGTCGTGGGAGAGCAGCAGCTGCGCCTCGTGGCCCGCGGCGAGGGAGTGCAGCACGAGCGCGAGCGCGTCGCCGTCGTCGCCCTGGCCGACGTGGTCGTACTCGATCCACGCCCCCCTGTCGACGATCGCCTGGCGCAGCCCGGCGTCGGCGACCGCCTGGGTGTGGATGGACAGGAAGCGGTCGGGAGCGAGCCCCTCCTCGGCGACGACGTCGAGCTGCTGCAGCACGACCCGCCCGTCGACCGTGTGGGAGCCGATGAGGGCGCCGGTGCGGACCGCGGCGCGGGCGGCGGCGCGCAGGATGCGCTCCTCCACCGGGCGCAGCCCGTCGTCGCCGGCGGACACCTTGACGAACCCCGCGGGGATGTCGCTGCCGTCGACGCCGTCGGTGAGCTCGCCGGCGATGAAGGCCTCGACGTCACCGTCGCTCGCGGCGTAGACCCAGCCGGGGACCCACGGCTCCCGGTAGATGCCGGTCGCCAGGACCAGCGGTACGCCCGCGACCCGGCTCACCGCCGCGAGGACCTCGGCGCGGCGCCCCAGGCCGTGCGGGGTGCACTCCACCACCGCGGTCACCCCGGCGTCGCCCGCGGCCCGCAGGGCCGGCGCCATGACGGCGACGACGGCGCCCGGGTCGACGGCGTCCGGGGGCACCTCGTCGGGGAGCCGGAAGTCCACCAGGAGGTGCTCGTGGGGCAGCACCAGACCGACCTCGTCCGCCGTGCGTGGACCGAGGGTCGTGTGCAGCACCGCCATCTCGGGAGCCTACGGACGGGCAGCCCCGGCGCGCGTCGACGAGCAGACCGACCCGGGTGATCGGCGTGCTGGAGAAGACGGTGCTGGACCGCCCCGACCGCCGCGACCTGGCCTGCCGACGCGTCCGTCGCGACGCTCCGGCACCTCCCGCTGGCGTGCGCGCTGCGGGCATGGCGGCCGCTCCCCCGCACCCCGAGACGAGAGGATCAGGTGGTGACCGACAGGACGGCGGGGGCCGAGAGCGACGGCGCGGACGACAGGTACTCGGCCTGGCGGGGCGTGTACGGCACCACGCTCGGCCAGCAGGTGCGCGGAACGCAGCGCCGCAGCCGGGTGCGCCGGGTGGGGGTCGTGGTGCTCGCAGCAGTCGTGGCGGTCGTCCTGGTGGGCACCGCCGTCCGGGCCGTCGTGGCCCTGGTCCGCTGGGACCTCCCGGGACTCCTGGACAGCCTCGTCTCGCCGGTCGCGGTCGTCCTGCTGCCCTGGGCTGCGTGGGTGCGCTGGCCACCGCAGACGCGCGTCACCGCCGCCGCCCTCGTGGTCAGGTCGGAGCCGTGGCGGATGCGGTCGGTGCCCTGGGCGGACGTCGCGGAGATCGGGCCCCCCGGGCGCTACGACGAGCACCCCGTGGCACGGCTGACCTCGGGTGACCGCCTCGCGCTGGTCGGGCTCCCGGTCGAGGTCGCTCGGGCGATGGCCGAGGTGACCACCCCGCCGCGCCCGGTGCCGCGCGCGACACCGCGCACCCCTGCGGCCCCGGACGAGGCCGCGTCGGACGACGACCTCGACGGCCCGTTCCGCCGCAGCCGCACCGGTCGCTGAGGCGCTCGTCGCGCCGAGCGCCGACGGACCAGCGCCTCAGCCCCGCGGCTCCCAGCAGGGCTCCTGCTCCCACCCCTCGGGGGCGCGCTCGAAGCGCTCCACGTGGCCGCGCTCGTCCTCGAAGAGCAGCGTGCCGTCGGGCTGCTCCGACATCCACCCCCGCTGGCCGTTGGTGTGCCAGCCGTCGGGGACGACGCCGCACCCGCCGTCGCCCAGCCGACCGCCGACGCGCCGCCACAGACCGTCGCCCTCGTCGAAGGTGTGCACGCCGCCCGAGGTGCCCACCGCAGCGCTCCACCGCCCCTTCGCGTCGAGCACGGGGGTGCCTTCCTGGTGCGGCACCAGTCCCCGCCCGGGGACGGCGACCAGTCCCGCCCGGTAGCTCGAGACGCCCTCGCACTCCGCGCTGCTGGTGGTGACGAGCGCCGGGTCGACGACGGTGGACGCCTCGTAGGCGGTACCCCCGCGGCCCGTGATGACCTTGACGTGGACCTCGACCGGCTCGTCGGTCAGCGGAGCGTCGACGTCGCCGTAGGGGTAGTAGTAGTCGTTGCCGGCGAAGTGCAGCCCGTGCACGGCGTCGAGGGAGGGGATGCTGACCTCGGCCCAGTAGTCGCCCCCTTCGGTGGAGAGGACCTGCGCCAGGTCGACGCTGACGCCCCCGACCCGGCCCAGCTCGGCGCACGGCAGCCCGCCCTCGGCGGTGAGGACCGGCTGCGGCTCGCTGGAGCTCGGCACGGGGGTCGGTGTCGGCCCGGGCTCCGGCGCGGGTGCGCTGCACCCCGTCAGCACCGCCGCGAGCGTCGCCACCGCCACCAGCGACGGCACCGCGCCCCGAGTCCCACCGCTGCTGATGCCCACCTCTGCCCCCTCGTCCCGCCGACACCCCCATGACGCGAGGCCGGTGGAGATCGTTGCAGTGGCAGCCCCCGAGGTCCGTTGACGCGGCCGCCGGGGGTTCGCAGACTCGCGCTGCGGATGCTCTCCGGGGTCGGGCCGGTGCTGCTGCGGGAGCGGTGGTCGCGGCTGCGGGGTCCGCCTCCTGGGCCCTCACCGCCACCTCGACGGCCGCGGTGCAGGCCGCCGACGCGCCCGGCGAGGACGAGCTGGCGCTGGGGGCTCACGACGCCCGGCCGGCGACGCTCGCTGTCAGAACGCTCGCGGTCGCCCCGGCGCTCTGGAGAGCCGCTCGGCCGTCAGAGCCGTCTCGGCGCGGTCGCCGCACCTGGGGTGCACGGGGTGGGACGCCAGGACGGTGAGAGGTCAGGCCAGGTGGACGTGCCACCACCCGGCGCCCCGCAGGGCGGGCGCCAGCAGCTCGGCAGCACGCGGGAGCGGCTCGACGAGGTCGGCGCTGAGGAGCGCCGGGGCCACGGCCAGCACCTCCTGCGCCGCGGCGAGCGCGTCGTCGTCGGTCAGCGGCGGGTCGTCGAGGCGCAGCACGAGGGAACGGGCACCGAGCGCCGCCACCTGCGCGCCCCACTGGTCCTGCCAGTACTGGAGCACCACCGACAGCTCGTGGGCGCTGAGACCGGCGTCCACCGGCGCCCACCCGAGCACGGCGGGGAGCTGCCACAGGTCGTCGGCGAGGACGACGGCGACGGCTCCGTCGTCGAGGGCCTCCGGCCGTTCCACCACGGCCGCGGTGACGGCGGCGGTGGTGGGAGCCGGTGTCGTCCCGCGGTGCATCCCCGCGCGCTCCTCGCGCACCGCGCGGTCGTGGGCCGTCTGCCAGCGCCGGTCGAGCAGCACGGGTCCGTCCTCGACGTCGACGTCGACGAGCTCGTCAGCGGACTGCGGTGCGTGGGTGAGGGCGTCCTCCCACTCGTCGTCGACGATGACGGGCCGCCAGCGCGACGGCGCGGCGTGCAGCGCCTCGCTCAGCTGCGGCGCCCCGGACCCGGCCGCGAGCTCCCAGCACGCGACGGTCTCGCCGTCCGCGTCGAGGGTGACGGCTCTGGGCCGGTCGGCTGCTCCGACCGCCTGCATCAGGTCGGCCAGGTCGGCGGGGACCTGGGGCGCGGGCTCGTCCGCGGGCGTCGGCACGGCGGCGCCAGGAGTCCCAGCGGACGCCTGCCCCGCCAGGGCCGTCTGCAGCCGGGTCAGGAAGGAAGCCACCCGTCGACCGTAGCGAGTCGCCGAGGGCGGGCGGCGGGGGCGACAGGACGAGGCCGACCGACGGCGCGCAGCCGTCGAGCTCGTCCGCCGGCGACGCTGCGGCCGCCTACCGCGTCGCACCCGGCCGGAGGGACGGTCGTGGTGCTGACCCGGCGCCGGGCGAGGACGATGGGACCACGACCCTGCGGTGACCGGTCGCGGGCCTGGACGACGGAGACCCCTGTGCGCCACCCCTCCACCGCCGCCGCGGTGGCCCTCGTGAGCGCCCTCGCGCTCGCCGGCTGCGGCTCGTCCGCCGACGACACCGCCGCCACGGCCGGGCCGCCGCTGAGCACCGCCACGGAGGCGGCCAGCGCGACGACGTCGTCCAGCGGCTCACCGACCGGCAGCGCGACGACCGCCACCACCGGCACCGACGAGGGCGAGGCGCAGTTCGTGCCCCTGGACCAGGCCGGCGAGGCACCCGGGTCGGGCGGGGCGAGCATCACGGGGGTGCGCACCGGCGAGCACGAGGGCTACGAGCGCGTGGTGATCGACGTCCAGGGCGGCGCCGGCGACCGGGCGGGGTGGTTCGCCACCGCCGTCGACCAGCCGCTGCAGGACGCCTCGGGTGAGGTGCTGGACGTCGACGGCGACCGCTACCTGAACCTCAACGTCACCGGCGTCGCCAACGGCAGCGACGGCCAGACCGACTCGGCGGGCCGCCAGGTGTTCACGGGCACCGTCGCGGGCAGCGGCGACCTGGTCGACGAGGTCTGGGTCGGCGGTGCCTGGGAGGGCCAGGTGCAGGTGCTCCTCGGGCTCGACGACGACGCGACCGAGTACCGGGTGCTGCCGCTGGGCGACCCGCAGCGCATCGTCGTCGACGTCCGGTGAGCCGGCCCCTCACCGAGCGCGAGCGGGCCGTCCTCGTCGCGGTGGTCGAGCGCGGGGTCGACGACGACGACCCTCCCTCCCACGAGGACCGCGAGCGCTGGCTGGCCCAGGTGCCCGGGGTCCGGGTGGTCGGGGGCTGCGGGTGCGGTACCTGCCCCTCGATCCGGTTCCGGCCGACCGGCACCCCCGAGGCCGACCCGTGGGAGACGCAGGTGGTCCTCGAGGCCAGCGCTGAGGGCGCGCTCCTGCTCCTGTTCGTCCACGACGACCGGCTCAGCGAGCTGGAGCTGGCCCCCGTCGGCGACCAGGTCTTCCACGAGCTCCCCGACGTCGAGCAGCTGGTGTTCTCCCGGTGAGCGGGCTCCTGGCGCCCCGGCTGCTGCTGCTCGTCACCGCGTCCGGCCCTCTGCGGTCGCTGGACGTCGGGCTGGCGGCGGCACTGCGCCGCGGCGCCGAGGTCCGGGTGGGCGCCTCCCCCGACGCCCTGCCGTGGCTCGACGAGGCCGCCGTCGTCGCGCAGACCGGGCGCCCGCTGCTGAACGCCGGAGGCCCGCTGCCCGAGGGCCGCCCGACCGTCTGCGTCGCCCCGGCGACCTTCAACACCGTGAACAAACTGGCCGCGGGCATCGCCGACACCCTCGTCACAGCGGTGGCGGCAGAGGCGGTCGGGCTCGGCAGCCGCGTGGTGGTGGCGCCGTCGTTCAACACCGCGCTGCTCGCTCACCCCGTGGCGCAGGAGAGCCGGCGCCGGCTGGAGTCGTACGGCGTCCACCTGCTGTGGCCCGAGGCCGGCAACGACACCGGTGGCGACGACGGCGGCTCGGACGCCCAGGAGTGGTGGGAGGCGGTCGTGGGTCGCTGCGACCTGGCCTGACCACGGTGCTCCGCACCCCGAACCGCCTCAGGCGGGCCGGGACAGGTCGTCGAGCCGCGCGACGTCGAGGTCGACGCGCCCGTCCACACCGTCGACGCGGCCCCACCAGCTGTGCTGCCACACCGTCCACGGGCGGTCGGGGCGCCCGACGAAGCTGACCAGCCACGCCGGTCGCGTCGAGCCGTCGAGCACCGGGTACTCCCCCTCCCAGTCCTCCCCCACGTAGAGCACCACCTGGCGCCCCCACGCCGTCTCGACCGGCGCCAGGAACGCGTCGAGCTCGGCGCGGACCGCCTCCGGGTCGGGGCGGCTGCTGCAGTTGCCGGCGATCTCCAGGTCCACCGCGGGTGGCAGCGCCGAGGCGTCCGGCGGGACGGTGCGCAGGAAGTGCTCCGCCTGCTCGACCCCCGGACGGCACAGGGTGAAGAAGTGGTACGCCCCGCGCTCGACACCGGCCCGGCCCGCGCCGTCCCAGTTCTCGGCGAAGCGCACGTCCGTGAGGTCACCGCCCTCGCTGGACTTGATGTAGGCGAACGCGATGCCGTCGCCGGCGACCGCGGGCCAGTCGACAGCGCCCTGGTGCCTGCTGACGTCGACGCCGTGCACCTCGCCGTCGCGCAGCCCCGGACGCGCCAGCAGGAACCATGCCGCACCGACCACCAGCACGAGCAGGACGACAGCGGCTGCGGCGACCCACCGCCACCGCCGGGTCGCGGCGGGGCGGGGCGGGCGCGCTGTGGCTGGCTGCGTCACACGGCGATCATGGCGGCTGCGTCCCGCGACCTGCGGCCCGCCGCGCCCGCCGGCCCTGTCGCACCTACCGTCGAGAGGTGGATGAGCACGCACCGCGGGCCGTGGCGCCTGACGTCGACGTCGTCGTCCTGGGCGCCACCGGCTTCACCGGGCGGCTGGTCGCGGAGCGCCTGGCGGTGCTGCAGCAGCGCGCCCACGCCGAGGGCCGACCGTTCCCGACCTGGGCGCTGGCGGGGCGCGACCGCGGCCGGCTCGACGACGTCGCGGGATCGCTCCCGGCGTGCGAGCCCGCGCCGGAGGTGGTCGCGGGTGTGGACGTGCACGACACGGCATCACTGGACCGCCTCGCAGCGCGCACCCGCGTGCTCCTCAACGCCGTCGGGCCGTACACGGAGACGGCGCCCGCGGTCATCGACGCGTGCGTCCGCGCCGGCACCCACTACGCCGACCTCTCGGGCGAGCTGCCACTGCTCCGACGCGTCGTGGACCGGTTCCACGAGCAGGCCCGGGCCGCCGGCTGCCAGGTCGTGCAGCTCGCAGGCTGGGAGGCGCTGCCGCCCGACCTCGTGGCGCTGCACGCCTGCCGCGCCGCCGCCGGGTCGGCGCCCGGTGCCTGGGGTCCGGGGGCGGGTGGGCCCGTGGAGCGCGTGGACGTCGTCGTGCGGCTCGAGGAGGTCCCCCCGGGCCTGCGCTCGCTGTCCGACGCGGTCTCGGCGGGCACGCTGGCCAGCGTCGTGGAGATCCTCGGCGACCCGGACGCGGGACTGGTGGGCGACCCCGCGGGTCTGCTCCCCAGCGGCTGGCCCGGTGACGACGCCGCCGCGGCGGCGGTCCGGCGGCGCAGCCCCCTGCGGCTGCGGCCCTTCCGCGAGGGCGGGCGCCTGTTCGGCCCGGCGGTCCCCGTGGCGTTCCTCGACCCGCCGGTGCTGCACCGCACGGCGTCGCTGCTGGCCCGCGAGGTGGGCGCCCCGCACGCGCCGGCACGCGTCCGCGAGGGCATCGACCACGGCCCCGCCGGCGGACCGGGGGCGCTGCTGCGCCTGGTGCCGCAGGCGCTGCTCGCGGCGGCCCAGCGCGGGCTCGCCGCCGTCGTCCACCTGCCCGTGCCCGTCAGGTCGCGCCTCGCCGGGGTGGTCCGGCGCCGGCTGCCCGCCGCCGGGACCGGTCCCCGGCCCGCGGCACTGCACGGGTGGCGGTGGACCGTGACGGCGACGGCGGTGGGCCCCGGTGGCCGGCACGGCGCGGCGAGCCTCGAGGGCACCGGCCACCCCGGCTACACCGCGACGGCCGCGCTCCTGGTCGCCCTGGGGCTGGAGATGGCCGAGCCCGACCGGACCTCCGTGGTGGCGGGCGTGGTCACCCCCGCCCTGGCCCTGGGGCCCGGTGCGTCCCGGCACCTGGCGACACCCGAGCTGTCCCTGCGCACCCCCTGAGCGGGCCGCGCGGGACCACCCCTCCCCTAGGGTGACCGGGCGGCGTCCAGCCGCCCCGCACCCCCACCCCCGAGGAGCCACCGTGGCCGTCAGGACCATCGAGCACGTCACCGACGACATCGACGGCTCCGAGGACGCCGAGCACGTCAGCTTCTCCTTCGACGGCTCCGACTACGTGATCGACCTGTCGGCCGAGAACAAGGCCAAGATGGCCGACGCGCTGAGCCTCTACATCGGGCACGCCACCAAGGTCACCGGCGCTGCCCCGAAGCGGGCGCAGGGACGCTCCACCTCCGGGGTCGTCAGCGACGCGAAGGCCATCCGCGCCTGGGCCGAGGAGAACGACGTCGCGGTCCCCGCGCGCGGTCGCATCCCCGCCGCCGTCGTCGAGCAGTGGAAGGCCGCCCGGGCCTGAGCCCGTCGCCTGGTGCGACGGGCTCAGGCCCGCTGCGTCCGAGCAGACCGGCAGGACGGCGGGTGCGGTGGACGACGACGGACCGGCGCTGGTGCCGGAGCTGCTGGTCGCGGACGTGGGGACGAGCCTGGCGTTCTGGCGCGACCTGTGCGGCTTCCGCGTGCGCTACCACCGGCTGGAGGAGGGCTTCGCGTACCTCGTCCGCGACGGCGCGCACGTCATGATCGAGCAGGCGGGACGGGGCCGGAACTGGGTGACCGCCGACCTGGCCCGGCCGCTGGGCCGCGGCGTGAACTTCCAGGTCCGCGTGGACGACGTCGAGCGCACCTGAGCCGTGTGTGAGGGTGGACGGCGTGCTCGACCTGCGCTCCGCGACCGTGCGCAGGGTCGCGGTGGTCGCCTTCGCCCTGTACCTGGTGGTGCTGGTCGGCGTCGCGTTCTTCCCGCTGCCGGGCGCCCCGAGACCCGGCACCGAGGGTGTCGTCCCGCTGGACCTCGCGCTGTCACGCCCCGACCTGCTCGGCGGGTGGGAGGCGCAGCGCAACGTGCTGATGACGGTGCCGTTCGGCGTCCTGCTGCCCCTGGTGGTCCGCTGGCGCTACGAGCTGCTGCTGCTCGCGTGCGTCGGCGTCACGCTCGTCATCGAGACCGGGCAGCTGCTCGGCTCCCTGGCCGTGGGGTGGGCGTGGCGGGCCTTCGACATCGACGACCTGGTCAACAACGCCGTCGGTGCGCTGCTGGGGCTGGGGGTCACGGGAGCGGTGCTGGCGTGGCAGGGCCGTCGCCGGCCCGGGGGGCGGCGCGCTCTGCGGCTGCCGGTGCGTCGTCTCGTGCCCGGTGCCCTGGCGGCGGTGCTCGTGGCGGGCGCTGTCGCCTCCACGGCCACCGCACCGGAGGTGCTCGCGCCGGTCGACGCGTGCGCGGAGCCGCCCACCCTGGCGACCACCCAGCTCGCCGACCACGGCACCGCCTACGCCGGGCCCGATGGCTCCGTGTGCGTCGTCGACACCGCCGGCGGCTCCAGCTCGCTGGTCGCCGACGCGCCGACCGGAGTCGTCAGCGAGGTGCAGCTCCCCGACGGCACCGGCTGGCAGGTCGGCGTCGTCGCGCCCGGCGACGACCCGACCACCGACGGGGCTGGCGTGTCGGTGGTCGCCCAGGCCGTCGAGGGTTCGGACCTGCTGGTGTGGACACGTCCCCTGCCGGTGGGCTGACCACCCGGCTGGTCTCAGGCCAGCAGCAGCACCACCAGGGTCGCGACCGCCAGGAGCAGCGGCACGGCCGCCTGCGCCGGTGACTGGCGCAGGCGCACGTGCGAGATCACCGCGCCCAGGAAGTACAGGACCGCACCGACCGCCGCCACGACCCCCACCCAGGGCAGCGCCAGGCCGACGAGCAGACCGGCCGCACCGAGGAACTCGATCGCGGCGAGCACCCACAGCCGCTCCCCCGGCCACCCGACGCCGGTCACCGACCCCACGACGGCGGGGACCCGCGCCAGCTTGGCGATCCCCGACCCGACCATGGCGACGGCCAGCAGGAGGCTGAGGACGACGGCGGCGGTGCCCATCGCCCCATCGTGCGCGCTGCGGAGCGGGACGGCAGCCGAGGTCATGAGATTGCGACGCCGGGTACCTTGCAGTACAACACTGCTGCGCCCTAGCCTCGCGCCATGAGCACCGCCGCCGACAGCGTGCTGACGCAGCTCCGCAAGGGCGTGCTGGAGCACTGCGTCATGGCGCACCTCCGGGCCGAGCCCACGTACGGCCTCGACCTGGCGGCGCGCCTCAGCAGGCACAAGACCCTGCTCGACAGCGAGGGCACGCTCTACCCGCTCCTCGCCCGGCTGCGGCGGGCGGAGCTCGTGGAGACGGAGTGGCGGGAGTCCGACAGCGGACCGCCCCGCCGCTACTACCGCCTCAGCGAGCAGGGGCGCCAGGCGCTCGCCACGTTCGAGGCCACCTGGGAGCCGTTCCAGCGAGACGTCCGCGCAGTCCTGGAGGAGACCCGATGACCCCCCACCCCGCCGTCGACACCCACCCGCTGGTGCACGCCTACCTCGCGGACCTCGAACGCGCACTGGCCGGCGCCGACCCCCGCGAGCGCGCCGACGTGCTCGACGGCGTGCGCGAGCACCTGGGCGAGGCGCTCGGAGACGGCGGACCGCCCGAGACCGCCGACGTGCGGCGGGTGCTCGCCGACCTGGGTCCCGTGGAGGCCATCGCGGCCCAGGCGACGCGCGCGGAGCCGCAGCCCCCCGTGGTGGGAGCACCGGCGGCGGCGCCGCCCGACGACACGACCTCGATGATCGCCCTCATCACCGCCATCGCAGCGGCGGCGGTGTTCTTCATCCCCTTCGTCAGCATCCCGCTGGCGGTGGGTGCGCTGGTGACGGCCGCCGTCCACCTGCGCAGCCCGGGCGCGCGCAAGGGCCGCTGCTGGGCGGCGATCGCGGTGGCCACAGCGATGCTCCTGCTCATGGCCCTGGCGGCGCTGTTCCTCGTGGCCCAGGAGACGATCACGTCCGACCCGGGGGTCGTCGAGCCCGCGACACCCCTCACGAGCGTCCCCGCCGAGTAGGGCCCGTCAGGACGCCACCCAGACGTCGTCGTAGCCGCACTCCTGCGGCAGCCCGGGTCGCACCCAGTCGGCCACTCCCTGCCCGCCACCCAGGCTGACCTCCTGCCCGAGGGGCACCGGTCCCTGCTGGGGCAGCTCGAGCACCTGCTGCTGCGGGTCCCACGACGTGCCGAAGGGCCACTTCACGAGCGTCCTGCGGCCATCGGGTGCCAGCAGCCCGAGGCAGCCGCCCTCCAGGCGGGTCACCACGCCGCCGGTGAGCGCATCCGCACCGGCGGTGGGGGGCTCAGCGGGCACCAGGAGCACGGAACCGTCGTCGAACTGCTCGCGGTGGCCGAACGCGGCGACCTGCTCGGCGACCACTGACGGGTCGACGCGCAGGTCGTCGGTGACGCGGGCCACCCGGTCGGGGCCGCGGCACTCCTCGGGCGCGGTGGGCCAGTCCTGCTGCAGCTGGGCGTCGTCGGCGTCCTCGACGCGACCGGCGGCCGTGATGCCGTCGCCGTCCCGGACCTCGACCCCGTCGGGGGTGACGATCCCCGCACCGTCCTCGGTGGCCCTGGTGCCGTGCTCCAGCACCAGGAGGTGGAGGGCCGCGCTGACGCCGTCGTCCAGCAGGAGGCAGCCCGAGCTGGGGGTCAGGACCCGTCCGCGGACCTGCGCCGCCGTGCTGCTGCCGCCGGCTCCGGCGCCGACCAGGACGGTCGTCCCTCCGGTGAGGCGCAGCGCCTCGGGCGGCTGGCTCTCCGCAGCCGCCGGGGAGGGCGACGGCGGCGTCCCTGGCGCTGCCGAGCCGCACCCGGCGAGGGAGCCCGCCAGCAGGCCCGCGAGGAGGGTGGCCGTCGCCCGACGTGGTGCTCTGATCATGGTGCGCCCCCGCTCGACAGGTCCTGGACCCAGGACGCGGGGGCGCCTGCTCGTGGTGCAGCCTCGCGCAGGGATCTCCGTCGCCACCGTCGCCCCGTGAGCGTCCCCGAGGAGCCCCGCCGCGCACCGCTGCTGGCCAACGGCCTCTTCCTCCTCGGTCTCAGCTTCCTGCTCACCGTCCTCGTCGACACCAGCGGCGGCAGCCCGGGGGCCCTCGAGTGGCTGCACTCGGCGGCCTCCTGGGTCGGCATGATCTGCACCGCCGGGCACGTGCTGCGCCTGGCGCTGGCTCCCACCTCGTCGCCGGCGCCTGCTGAGGGCCGTGACTGACGGGTACGGCACCTGACCACGGCTTCGGCGCCGCCGTCGACCCGACGCACCCGTCGTCGTCAGCGACGGTCGCTGAGGCGGAGCGGGGCAGCGCCGGGGTGGGTGACCGCGCCGACGACTGCGCGCGGGACCCGGCGCGTTCGACCTCGCGGCGCTGCGCGAGCTGGTGCGTGTGCCCCGTGGCGAGGTGCGCTGCGGAGCTCGCTGGACGGCGGCGGCACCACCAGCGAGCTGCGTCCCACCGCTGGCCACCGCTTCCAGCGCGGTGCGGAACGGGTCCTGGTGGTGTGGGAGGGAGGCGTCCGGTGACGCCGGACGGGCAGAGGTGGGCTCGCGCGGAGCTGGCCCGCGGGAGCTGACGACCTCTGCACGTCGGCCGTCACAGCTCCTCGGCCCGCGGGCGCAGGTGCCGCTCGTGTTCGAGCATCCCGTCGCGGGTGGTGCCCCGGCGTGCGAAGGCGCAGGCGGCGGCGACCCGGAGCGACGGCGCGTTCTCGGGGGCGATCCGCAGGACGGCGACGCACGGCCCGAACGCCTCCGGAAGCCACGCGCAGAGCAGCTCGACGGCCCTCGCCGCGACGCCCCGACCGCGCCAGCCGGGGAAGACGGCGTACGAGATGTTCACGTGCAGGGCGCGGTCCGTCCCCTCCGGTGCCGGTTCGAGGTGGGCCTCGACGCCACCGACGAGCGCGCCGGTGCTCGCGTCGCAGATGCCGAGGTGGCGGCGGCGACCGCCGGTCGCCCACTCCCTCCGGTTCTCGAGGATCCACGCGGCGGTGCGCACCGGCTCGCAGCGGTGGCCCTCGGTGAGCCAGCGCACGGTGTCGTCGTCCTCACCCGTCATGTGGGCAGCGAGGTCGTCAGGTCGCAGGCAGCGCAGGACGACGCCGGCACCCTCCAGCTGGACCAGGCCGTCGTCGTCGTCCGCGGGCACGCGGCGATCCTCTCGCCCACGGAACTCGCTGGGCCGTGGTCCCGCCCGCTCCTGCCGTTGCTCGGATGGCCGCGAGGAGCGGGACGTCGACGACGCCGACCGCGTGCTCGCCCGCGTGAGCCGCGCGCTCACCTGGAGCACCGCCGAGGAGTGCCGGTCGACCGGCGAGGCCGAGGGCTCGGTGCTCGACCCCGACCAGGCAGGTCCTGGGGCGGCGGTGTCCTCGACCTGCACCCGGCCCAGGAGTGGCTGCGGGGTCGGGCGCTGTTCCTCGACCCCGTCGCGGGGTGCTCCTGTGGGGCTGGGCGCTCGACGTCGCGGCGAGCACCGGGCAGGTGTGGGACCAGCGCGAGACGCGCGCAGACCGCTGCTGGGCCCGGCCCGCCACGTCATCCGCTGGGCCGGTGGTAAAGCAGGTGACGCGGCGCGAGGGCGGCGCCTACCGTCGGGGAGTGCTCAGCTGAGACCGCGACCGTCCCGCGCCCGCGGACCCGAGCAGGGACCCGGCGGGAGCCTGCCTCCGCCCGAGGACCACGCG
>Ga0325403_1000520_pt1 | contig 27472 bp, 14 predicted proteins | sample PopdelMetagenome_19_FD_205665 | JGI IMG/M metagenome (GOLD analysis project Ga0325403, IMG submission 205665) | Populus deltoides microbial communities from Bellville, Georgia, United States - Xylem-PdKOR-R4 | ecosystem: Host-associated > Plants > Phyllosphere > Stem > Wood/Secondary xylem... | reverse complement strand
TATTATATTTGTTTTACTGTTCTTTTCACTCCCTAAAAAAAAAGAATCATTCTGGATTGCACTTTAACAATGATTTTAAAGAGTTCTAGAATTGAAAATGGATTGCACTCCCATCAAGTTTTTTTTTGTTTTTTTTTTTATGCATGTAACGAGGACTATGGTCCGATGATTCGTATCAACGAGCTACACATACATGGAGCTCACTAATAAAAAGATGAATTTGTCTTGGAGTTAAAAGAGGATTTGATGCTCATGAGAAGATTCGAACAAACAAACAAGAGGAACACTATTTTATACGTTTGCTGGCAAATAAATTATGATTGTTATATGTCTCCCTCAAGCAGCACTTGCCTAGTGCACAATGGCCTACATCTAGAGCTCACTAATACAGATGAATTTGTCTCGGAGTTAGAGAGGACTTGATGCTCATAATACAGTCTATAAAAAACAAACAAGAAGAATTATTATTATATTTTATACGTTTGCTGGCAAATAAATTATGATTGTTACATGTCTCCCTCACTCAGCACTTGCCTAGCTAGTGTTGATGCACGCACGCACGCACGGCCAGACTCTCATGCCCATCGATCCCTTAACACGTACGGGTGTGTTTCCTTGCTGATAAAAAAAAAAAAAAACAAGAAAATAAATTATGATATGATATTTGGAGATCGTATATACATGTAGAGCTGATTAATAAAAATTGTAATTGTCTTGAGGTTATGAGCTTGATGCTTAAAACTATTAACACGCATCACATACATAATTATCATTTGTTCATAACTCTTGTAACCGATTTTTGATCCGATTTTTAATAAAAAAGAGAAGATCCATTGAGAAACCAAAAAAAAAAAAAAGACCAAACAAAAAAAAAAAATGAAAAAACTAGCCTCATCTCTTTCCTCTTTTTCCCCTTACAATACTTACTCACGGGCAATAATGTTGCTTACCACCATACAACCTCTTTCTATAGACCCATTACTTTCATCTTTTTCTCTCCATCAAAATATCATTACAGCTATCATTAATCTCTCTCTTCCTCCATAACCAAACTCACAATCTCATTTCTTTCATCTTTTTACTTATTAACCACTTAGACCACAACTCTGCCCTTATGATGCCACGAGCCACCATCACATTTGAATTGCAACATCACATGGAGAGAGAAAAAGAAAAGAGAAACAACAAAGATCAAAATTCTCCTTAACCCAATCTTCGATCACGAGTGATGGTGGATTACACTATGGGTGTAAGAAAAAAGAAGAAAAAGAAGAAGAAGAAGCAGAGCCCATAATCTATTAACCCATAAGCCTTCCCACTTTGCCGACACATGCAACGACGCTCCATAATCTAGCTTGTTTATCTGCGTGTGCAACCCATGCGCCTTCCACTACCAGACCAATTTTCAGTGCTTTTTAGTCAACTCTAGCGGCTCCCAAAGGTCAATTTCAAATCCTAATGCATCGATTTATCTATTTTGATTAATTTATAATATATTATTAATCTTAATGTGTTTATGTGTTCCTCAATTAATGTGAGGTTTTGTGCCCTAATGTTGTGATTATATGGGTATTTGGTTTCTCCTTGTGTGATGTTTGTTGATTGAAGAATTGACCTAAGGATGGCATAATCCTTAAAAGGGTTCTTTCCTAGAGAAGTTGAGTTTTTTTTTTTTAATTTTAAAAAAAGGTAAATAAAAAATTAACTCGTGGATGATATAATCCTTAAAAGGGTTTCATTTAAGAGAAGTTGACAGTTTGGTGGTTTTCAGAAAATATAATTTTTTTTTAAAGAACCAAACCGTGGAAGGTATAATCCTTAAAAAGGTCATGCTCATTAAAAGTGGAAGCTTTTTTTATATATATATAAAATATAAGGTTTTATTTTTTACTGAAGAGTCAACCCGGGAATGGTAATATTCTTAAAAGGATTCTTTCCTTGTAAAGTTGAAACTTTGCTTTTTTATAGAAATAAATAAATATATAAACACTTTTTTTCGTTGCAAATATCACTCATTATTTTTAGATCTTGTTATACATCCCACCTTATCGTTATGAGCAAGGTTGTCAATTCCATTATATTTTGACCAAAATAGCTAATATATCTCGTATAATTTTAAAAAAATAGAACAAATTTTATCTCGCTCAAGATCTCGGGTCATTCTGCATTTCTCGCCCAAATTCTGACCGAGATGTTTTGGTTTCTCACCCTTGTTCCATTCCAGTTGTATAATTAAGAAATAAACTCTCTTATATATCACCAACAAACTCTCCCCCCTCTCCACACACATACACACACTCAGACGACACTTAACTCTCTTTTTCTATTGTAATCCTATCAACAAACACTAGAAATTATTAGAAATTAATAAAATTAAATTAGGTAAGTGCCCTTTATTCCAATACTTGCTTTACTTACTTATAAGTGCATGAATAATTTAAGGTTTTTTTTAGGTTATTCCTATAGATTTTCTCAAATCAAAATAAATTATTTTAAAAATAGACATATCGCTAATCTCTCTCTAATTTCTTGAATTTTAGGTAGAAAAATATAAAGTTTCAATCTTTTTTACTCTATTGATAAATATCTTAACAACATTGAAGCTCATAAATTAATAAATTTTCAATTTAGGATTTGTTTTGCTGACTGAAAGTATTAATTTTTTTTACTTTTTTGGTTGTTGTGATTGTGTATAATTTGTCTGGTTGTTAGGAAGAGAAGATTTAAAGTTAAGAAATAAATTGTTATTCATATTCATGAGCTCATGTTTTACTCCTGTTAATGGGATGATTAAGGGCTTTACTTTTGTGTTTATATAAACATGAATCAAATAAATATAAAGCAATTGCTTTATTAGTAGCTAGTATTGTTATCATCCATTTTACTTCTTAAGTTTTACTACATATAAAAAATCTTTAGATCTCCACTCAATACAGTCCTTAATGCTTTCCCAATAAAGTTAGGCAATATAAATGAATTTCATCTTAACAAATATAACTCTTATATTATTAGAAAAGTTAGTTGAATAAAAATAATAATTCATGTCATGAATTCACCTAGTAAAAATCCAAAGGTCATAACAATTGTAAAAAATAGAGCCCTCTATTTTATCAGGTCTTATGACTCACTTATCAAGGTTATCATGGCTAGAATAACCTAAAAGATAGTTATATTGGTGATAACCATAACGAACTTGTCTATGATGGTTATTGTTGTAACTTTTAATGGTTTTTAGGTGCCCTGTTTAGAAAATCTCTAAGAATTCAACTCTCTTAAACAAGTTGATCATTTTGTTTAACATAAGATATGGTTTCTTTTGAATGGTTCTAAGGGTACCACTAAGGGTCAGGTTCATGGTAATTGTAGATTTGACGTTAGACATTAGATCACCATGATGTAAATGTATGCAACACTAATTTGGAGATGAAATTAATATCATAAGTAATTCCTGCAAGAGAAATCATAATACAAAAATAAAAAAACTAATCTTGTTTTTTTGTTTTTAACATGAAAATTAATTAAGATCAAAATACACAAGGAAAATCACAAACATGCAATGCTAAACTTCTAAATGTAAACGATTAATCAAACACGAAGTCATAATTTCCTACAAGTATAGCAAAGACTTACAATTAAAAATACAACTAAATTCTAGATATTATTGACCAAAGAGGTTAATAAAAAAATAGAAATACAAGGCATAATATTTTTTTTAGATATTTTTTTAAGTATAAAAATAATATTAATGACAACTTTAAATGACAAGTGCAAAACTACAAAATTAAAATCTCAAAAACTCAAAAAATAAAATGATTTACCAATCATATTATTTAACAGGCCACTTGAATCACACAGCTATTGCTGATATACATTGTACTACTAATGTGGTATTGTATTGGTGATCCCTTTCATTTTTTTTAAATTGTTTTACTGTCACTTTTCACTATTTTTATTTAAATATTTTTTAAATAAATATAAAAGAAAAAGAAAAAGAAAAAATGAAAGAAAAAAAGAAAAAAAAAGAAGAAATAATATTGATGTAACATGGCTTCCTTTGTCTCGGCTAGGAGTTTGCTTTGCATGGTTGCTGCTGTAGCCGACTCTCCTTCAGCGGCTTGCAGCATGCTTTGATGATCACCGGCTTGGTGGTCCTTCAATCTAGTTTTTAGTGATGCTTGGCCTTGCATGGCTTGCTTTTGGTTGGAGTTTGTTGCCTGTTTCTGTTATTTCTTATACGATCTCTTTGTGGTTACCAGGATGCTCCTTCGTCCTGTTTTTTGCTTTGTGTTAGGTTAGGAACCTTCTGGTTTTTGGTTTCTCTCATAACCATTGTTTATTTCTATGCTGGTTTTAGCTTTAGTGGTTGTTGTTTCGGTCTTTAAGGGAGCATGTTCCCTTTCTGTTCATCCTGTATCTGAACTTGCTGGTTTTCGGCAATGTATATTTTTTGATCTTTTATACACTTACATTTGATCACAAAAAAAAAAAAGATGGGATTCAACATTATTCTAGACCCTTTTCATGCGTCTCTTTCTCTCAAACTCTGACCTGCAGTGGTGCTTCTCTTGCGACTGACCTACAGTGGTGCATCTTCAATGATGTTGGGTGGTGAAATCGTGCTATCTATTAGATTTGTGGAGTCTAATGCTATTGATCTGACTGCCATGGTTGATGGTGTGGTTATGGTGAATCAGGTTTATTGATATGTTAATCCTCTCCGCCAATTTGCTTTATTGATCTATGCTTGATAACGCTCTCTTGACAATGGTTTTGCCTGATTTCTTTTATGGAGGTTGTCAGGTTTATGATAGGTATTGCTAGCTGTGAGGGAGGATGGTTCTAGTAATTGGTCTTGGTTGATGTAAATCAGTTCTATGATAAGTTGGATGGGTAGTGGGTGGGCGTGGCGGTGGAACAAGCTTAATTGGAATTGTTCCTCCTGGGATTTCTTCCAAGTACTTTGGTGAACTTTGGGAGCTCACTGTCAAGGCTAGCAATGGCTTGTAGTGGTTAACATCCATAGAAGAAGAAGAAGAAGAAGGAAGAAAAGGGGAGAGATTCTTAGAATTCATTCATTATTTTACCTATGCCCACGGTTCCTGTCATTCTGTGACATATAATCTCAAATTCCTTCTGGAAGAGCTGTAAGTCATGCTTTCCTCTTAAGCCACATGTGGCCTACACACAGTACACTAAGTAGAGAAAATGACAACTAAATGAAACGTTATGTATTACAATCCTAACACCTAATCAGGTGAAGCGTAATGATCACTAATAATCTTCCCAAATATTCATTTCCATATGCCAAAATCCTCTCCCCAGATTGAACTTGTAACAATTTTCCCCGTTTAAAGTGCCCTTGTCCTCAAGGGAAAATTCTAATGCACCAGGTAGGATCATCTCTATGATAGAAGTATTAGTAGAGATCTTAACACAGATGGCATAGTCAAGCTTGACAGTGCCTTTCATCAAGCCAGGGATGGTATTGAATTGCCTGCAAACTTCCTCAACCATCTTAAGTGTTGCACTTCCCACACTCTTCATTACCATGACAGAGAACCAGTAAAGAAGCATTGCACCCACAATCAAACCAATGAAAACTTCAGGAGTCAATACATCGATTGTTCAAATTATGCACCAAGGAGGGCCAGAGAGTAATCCCTTCTCAATAGCAGCAGTGGTGTTTCCGGCAGTATCAATTGCATCAGTTCTGTCTCAGATTCTGTGGATCATGTCTGCCATCTCAGCAATACCTCCGGCATTGTCACTAATGGGACCATATGCATCAATTACCAACCTAGTGGCAATGGTGCTCGATATTCCAAGGGGAGTTACAGCAATACCATACATAGTAGCGAAAGAGAAACTAACAAAAATGTTGACTATGATAGCAAAGATAGGAACAATGACAGATTTGTATCCCAATGCAAGCCAAAAATAACATTAATGGCAGCTCCAGTTTGGCAGGAATCAGCAGCATCTTGAACAAGGCTGTGTGCATTGTTAGTATAGTACTCAGTTACAAATCCAGTAATAAGATCGGCCCAGAGACCAACAACAACACACAAGAAGAGTTGCCAATTCTTGACAACTTTCTGGAATTTGAAATTGAAGATGGTAAAGGAAGATGGGAGAGCTATCCAACTAACAATGGCAAATCTAACGATCATTAAAACAATGAGAGTGATGAGTTGATTCTTTAGTATTGACTTAATTTCCTTCACAGCCTTGATTTCAAGGAAATCAGTTGCAAATAAGATGGTTATCAGACAAACAATGATACCCACAGAACTGACAATGCGAGGATATAGCATTGAAGTCAATTCATGATTGATTCCAAAAGAGGAGATGAAAGCAACAACTAGGGTAGCACAATAAGACTCAGCGTATGAGCTAAAAATAACAGATCCCATGCCAGCTATATCACCTACATTCTCAGCGATCACAACAGGATTTCTTGGGTCATCCTAAAAAATGTTCCTTTCAACCCTGCCAACAAGATTAGTACCAACATCAGCAGCCTTGGTGTTATACCTCCACTAACTCTACCAAAAAGAGTCATGGAAGATCCTCAAAGTCCAAAACTAATTACAAACTCAAAAAGCCCTCCCCAGTCATCACCATAGTACAGCTTGAAGACGTTGATGTTAATGTAAAGCACCAAGAGTCCATTTGCAGCAAGGAGAAAACCCATGACTGCCCCATATTCTAATGCAATGATAAAAGCCTTCCCACCTCCAGTTCTTGCCTCTAGGGCGGTTCTGGCATTAACATAGGTTGCAATTTTCATCCATAGAAAGCCATAAACCATTGAAGTGACAGCACCAAGCACGAAGGATATGGTGCTGAAGCCAGCAGTGGCAAGAACAGGCTTGCACATCTTGAATGGGTTTTATGCAAGATTGTCAATTCCGTTTCGGTAAGTATTTTGTTTTTTTAATTGGAATGAAATATTTTAGTTTCGAAGTATTTCGGCGTGCCGTTTTGGGGTTGTACTGTTCATATATATATATATATATATTTAACAAACATAATTCAAATTCAAGATAAGTTAATTATAAATTATGCAATACAAACACAATACCAAACAAATATAATTTTAAATTTTAAAATATTTCTAAATAGTCAAGATTAAATAGATCTTTAACTTAAAGTAATTCAACTTAAACAAAATATCAAAATATTATAAAAGTAAAATGTTTTAACACAAATATTTTAAATATAAAGTTAGGTCAATGTTATCAAGGCTAATGGAATCTAAAGCATCCCTTATTTTGCTCAAATTCCTACAAAGTATAAACATGAAAAAAACAACATGAATATAAACCATATATATTAGTGATAAATCTAATTTTAAAAAATTAATATCATTGTTATTGAAAATAGTAATAATAATTTTCAATATTATTATCAATATCATTTTTATTGAAAATAGTAATGAAAAAGAGTTTTTTATAATTGGGTGGTTTAATTAATTAAATTGAACAAGGTTCAATTTGATTCAATAGCTTTTCAAGAGCGGAACGGAACATGTGGAATGAAACCGGAACGTTTCGGGCGGAATTTAGTCGAAAAATCCGGAACGGATCGAGATTTAAAATGAGATGAAATTTGTTCCTTTTTTTGAATTGGTATGGAATATTTCGGCCATTCCGGGAAAAACGAAACGGAATTGACAACCTTGGTCTTATGTGCAAGGCTGAGTTTTCTTTCCCAAGTGAAAATACAATATATAATATCTAAATTTTAATGTTTTATAGAAAAAACTTGAAATGGGCAAAAATATATTAATCCGTAACAAATTTTAAATACAAGTATAATACTAGCAACAACTTATTAATTTTTTCATATGTTTATTGTATTTTTCTTACATAATTCATTTGAGATACGAAAAGGATAAATAAAAGCTTATCATGTGATTGTTTGTAAAAATAGTAATCAATATAGAGAATAAAAGGAATAAAATTGCAAAACCATAGGTAGCATTTAAAATATGTAAATCCTAAATCAAAGCCTAGTGTCTATTGCCATGTTATCTTTTATTTTTTGTATTATAATTTGTTTATGTTTTAAGAATATTATTAAAAACAATATTAATATTAATATCAATTTCATATCATTATTAGACTGAATCAAGGTAGATTTATATTTGATTCATCTAATAAATAAATGAGTTAATATGTTCAAATTATAATTGGACTCGGGCCATAAAATTTATATAATAAATTTCATTTAATTACATTAACTTGTAGATTTAGGTCAAAATCCAACCCATTAACCACCTTAAATAGGGATAAAACTCCAATATTACTATATTATTAACACTCAATCATTACACTACACCAAATTTTTTTATGTGTGATTTTCTTTATGTCATATAAAAGTTTTTAAAGATCCTTATTTTATAACATACACCAACTACATAATATTAAAATTATGGTTTTTTAAATAATTTAAGAAAATTTTAAAAATTTTCTATCCGTGAAAAAGTCAATGTGTTTCTTTTACTGAAACATCTTACTAAATCGATCTTGTGAAAAAAAAAAAGAATTGTTTCCATCGATAATGATAATATCTTAATTGTTTAACATAAAAAGACATATTCTAGGGCATTTGTCAATATTCCACTCTTTTAAAACTTTCATATCATTATATAAAAAAACCTGAATCATAGAAGGGAATGTAGCTTCTAACACAATTAGTGAGGACACAACTAAAAAAAAAAGAGATAAGGCTAACAAATGTTTTACATAGTTTTTTGTTGAGATTTTTTGGTCCATATGCGGCAGTCTAGTCCTACTAGACTTAGCCTTTCCTTACCACTTTCACTCATGTTTTCCTATGACCAAGTATCTCCCATACTCAAGAGGTTTTCCGCACTCTTACAAGTTGTAAGCAAACAAAATCACATAAGTAAAGAGATAGCAAATTAGTACACAAGATATATGAGAAAAATTCCCAACCTTTCTTAATCTCAACAACAAAGAAAATATACAAATCCGTATGTGTGTGTTATGCACAAAACTAGTATCCTATACATAAAACTAGCATCCTACATAGCCAAGGCTCTCCAACTTATTTATATACAAGCATAGGAAATGTTACAAATCATAAAAATACCATCCCTACATTTTAGGAAGTAATGAGGAACTTTCTCTCCCATGTTCCTATGAACTTAGTAAATGGTTTTGATCCATGATTCTATGATTTTAGTGTCTTGAGGAGTAATCCCAATCATGCTCTCATGTTCAGTAGCCATACCTTAATGACCTAGACATCTATTTCCCCTATGAAGACATGATCATAACTGTTATAACAACCCACTACACTACCACGTAACTATTAATCCATGCTGCCAAATATGCTTTGTTTGTTGTCTACCTTGGACTATCCATTTTCCAAGTCCAAAACACTATTGATTTCACCACTACTGCCAAATTTGAAATTATCCCACAAATTGCCACTGTATCTTTCCAATAGTGTTTTCATCAGCGTATTCATGCTAAATTTTAACTTTGTTATAAACCTCTCCCACTAAAAGAAACCTACACCCTCTTCAGACAGACTTAAGATACCCTTACATTACATCTACCCACTGTCACGATTCTGTGTCACACACACAAAGCCTCTCGGTTCTGCTCACATTTAAACATAATTATTTCCATCGAATCTGTGATGCCTAGAAAACCTTGATAGTCTTGTTGTAAACTAGTTTTCGAACCAAGTTATGATCTTCTTTAGGATCCTACTTGTTTCCCATAAATTCAAAACACATTTTGAGTCCCAACCCAAAGCATTGAGATCAATCCCATTGATCTCGTCTGACCAAAGATAAAGTTGCAACACTCCACTGTCACATAACTGTCATGTCTTTCAGAATTCCTATGTGACTTCCCTAAGCCATACACAATCTGTCCTCATTCATTAACAATGCCACATGCCAATTCATTGACTTACAAGCCTGTTTTCATGACGTGTAAACACTTCTTAAGCATCCAAGGCTTCCATCCTTTTTCTCATGAACAACACCATAAAGAACCACTTTGAAGAATCACATGAATCCCCATAAAATCCACCAAACTCCCCAACTATTCCATATACAACTTATAAGTAAAATGAGACAACCCTTTTCGGTGAGTAACATAATCTTATGTCAAAAATTTTTCGGTAAGTTCTAGCCTTACCCAAACATACATACCCACAAGACTTCATTGACATAATAGTACCCATACTATTTTAACCCCTATTGCATGTTTCGTCCACCTAAAACTCACAACATGATATCCCAACAAAGACCATGTATTTTATCTTTATCACCTTGAATAACTTTCAACATCAAGATGTTTAAGATAGACCCTACTACCTCTCCACTAATGTAGCCTACAAAATCATCAGCGTCAATGATTTTGGCTCCTCAATTAAACCCACTAACTCAGCTACTGAATCTGTCACCTAAATTGTCCATCATCAAAGTGCAGACTCTTAATATCCTCACTTTCATTCTACCTCCCCACCAAGGTAGCATACCAAACCAATTCTCCTTGTTTCAGTTTGGTTTCCCAACCAAATCGTCAGTGACTTGATTGCTGAATTATTCATCCTACATAATCCATCATCAAGATACGTCGAATTCCCAAAAATTGTTTCCTTCATCCCAACTCATATGTTTTCCAAGATGCACAACATATGTATTCTGCTTCTGTCACCCTAATCTGTCTCATGATCAAAGTGCATAGAACAACCTCAAATTCTGCCCCACCCAAGGCAGTTTAGCCAAGCCATGTCCTTTTCCTCCAGGCTGGCCTAATCATGATTGAATTCAATCTCAGCCATTAAACATATGCATGAGATTTATGTATACGACATCTTTAACACCATCTTCCACAATGACAACATTGAGATGTCCTTTTTTTTAGCATTCCCTTGCAAAGTGATTTCTATTGCAAATGAAACATCGAAAATTTGGTTTTGAACCCTTACTAGATGCCTTCCTATTTGACCTTTCATCATTAGCAGTATGTTTAGGCTCTACCTCACATAAAAACAATCCAAAACACTATTGATATTTTGCAGTATTTTCGTTAGCGTATTTAAACTGAATTTTGACTCTGTTATACCCTCGTTGGACAGACTTAGAAAACCCATCTATCACAAATATGCCCATATTCAAATAGAATTTTATCCACCGAATCTGTTGTGTTTACTACTTACATCTTCCAAGTCCAAAACACTATCGATTTCACTAATGTTGTTGAATTTGACATTATCCCATGGACTTTTATTGTCCACCGTGTCTTTTCAGCAATGTTTTCATCAGTGTATTTATATTGAATTTTAACTCTGTTACATGATGCCTTTATTATCAAAACAAAAGCATAAAGAGATTAGAAATTTATTGTGCACATACTCATAATTTATTATGGATTTTTATAGTAAAATTTCTTTTATGCCATTCTCACATAGAATTATTTAACTTGGTTTGAGGGCTATATTTTCTACTATAAATTATCATTACCAAATTCATTGGGGGCATCTAGTCATCTCACTTTTTATTTGCACAATAAAATTACTAAATAGCCCATAAAAGAAAATTTTATTTAACTTGTCTTCAAGGGCTTTTTTGGAAAATCAGTTTAATTGAAAACATTAAAAGACTAAATTAACCTTAAATTCAATTTTTTTAGGCTTGCCTCAAGGGGTTTTTTGTCATTTAATTTAGGTTTGTTTGCAATTAGTTAGGAGTCTCAGCTACAATTAGGTATTTTTAAAGATTTTAAATATTATTAAAAAAAAAAGTTGCTAGAGCTTTAGCATGCACCAACACGTGGGATGCGCCTACACTACTCAAGTAGTGCATATGACGACTCTCGACAAACAAAAATAGTCAACCATTATGTCTTCTAAAGTATATGGTATTAGTGCATCTTATGGGTTGATACACGTAACAGGATTCATGGTCGTTCGGTAATGGTTGATTTTTTTTCTCCTCCTTTATTTTTTCTCATGACCTAGCCAAATTTTAAAGTTGTCCTCCCTGTTTTGTTTTTCAATTACAGTTCATATTCTTTTGATTGCCCTTTATTTATCTTGGGTTCTTTTGTTGATTGACTTTTGTTTTTAATTTCATCCCTTAGTATTTGGTCCTATTTCATTTTTTATATCAAATTTGATTCTTATTTTTTTGATTGCTATTCTTTTATATATATATATATATATATATATATATATATATATATATATATATATATATCTTTTCTTAATCAAATTTGTTTTTCAATTTCATCCCTCATCATTTTATTTTAATATTAGTTTTAGTCCTTACTCTTTTAGTTGCTCTTTCTTTTTTGCTTTGGTTTATTTGTTTAATTTTTTTTTCAATTTTATCATTTAACGTTGGAATGGTTATGAATTGGGCTTTGTTATGTTTTTTTTTGTGTGGTGATTCTGATATCATAATCCAAGTCATCAGTATAAAATATTAACCAAAATTGACATCGGTCTTTTTTCCCTTTTTAACTCCAACTTTCTTTTTCAATTTCATCTCTCAACATTGAGTTTATTGATGATTAAGCTTTTTTTTTTTCTATGATGATAACTCGGCCTCACGATCTGGGTCATGAGTTCACTATGCTAACTTCGATTGTCTCGGGGCTTTTACATCCTTTTATTTCATTTACTTTTCATGTCAATTTTTTTTCTCATTCTTTTAATTGCCTTGTGTTTTTCTTTGGATTATTTTAAAAAATTTATTAGTTTTTTTTATTTTATCATTCGTCATTGGATTGTTGAGAATTTGACTTCGTATTTTTTTTTGTGATGATCTTAATTTCATAACCTAGGTTATGAGTAAGGAATGTTAACTTGAATCGCCATTGGTCTTTTTTTAATTTTTTTTTATACTAATTTTTTTTACTCCATCCTTCAACATTTGGTTTATTGAAGATGAAGCTTCTTTATTTTTTTTAGTTGCTTTCTATGAGTATAACCTGGCCACTCAACTCGGGTCGAGGATTTTCCATGCTAACTTGGATTGTCCCGAGCCTTTTTTTTATTTTATAATATTTTTTATTTTGCTTTTTATCATTGGGTTATCTTAAGATTTGTCTTCATGATTTTCTTCTTCTCTTTTGCAAGAGGTTATTTTTTTTTTTTGTAGATCATTGTTATTACTTTTTCTCTATGGATTCAATGCATTTATTGTCATTACTTTTTTTTTTTCCATCATGTGATTAATGTAAACCATCTTATTGGATCCAATTGGGTCTATAACTCAAGTCATTATATTTGTTTTTACTTAAGAAGACACTGACAAGACTTCCATATCATTTTTTTAAGTTTCAAAAACATTTATTCACCCCACCTCGAAGTATGGGCCACCTATCTAGTCTAATATACCAAAAGAAGTGGTTTTTTATGGTGCTTCACTATGAACACTAAAGCATCTTGTTTTTTTTTTTCATTTTCAAACTTTTTTTCTTTCCAGTTGAATCTTTTTATAGCCTAATTAGATTATATTAGTTTTGAAATTATGGTATAACTAGCAAATTAAAAGAAATATAATTGAAATATAAAATACAGAGAAAATTATGCATAATCCTATTCTTGACAATTTTTATTTTGCTCCAAAAGTTCAATCTGTTCATTTATAGGCCAAAAATCCTCTATCCCTGATTTGTTTACCACCCCAGTGGTGGTTGGATTCTGTGCAACAATAAGTAACATGTCGTTCGCTTTTTTTTTCTTCCAAATAACATAATAGGAGCGAACAACATGTTGTTCATCCTTTAAAAAAGAAAAAAAAATAGCCTAGGTGCGTGGACTTATCTTAGGCTCAGCTAAGCGCTAAGCCTAGACGCTTGTGGGTTTGGCAAGTTTCCAAACCCATCATTCCTGGGCTCAACAAAGCACTGAGCCTAAACGCCTGTTGGTCTAACGAGTTGCCAGACTTGTCATTCCTAGGCTCATTTAGATGCTGAACCTAGATGCCTGTAGGTCTGGTGAGTTGCCAAACCCATCGTTTCTGGCCACAACCAAACGCTAAGCCTAGACGCCCCATGATGAATCAATCAAAGATATTTTATCCTAATGGGACTGTAAATTAGATATATTTTATCCTAATGAGGACATAAATCAGAGATATTTTATCATGATAGGACAAACCAACATCTCCCCTACAAGAAAGAGAAGTACCTAGGGGGCTATAAAAGAAGGAAACAAAGATGATCGTGCCAAGTTTAGTTTTTCTCTCTAGTTATCAGGACTTATCAATCTTAAAAGTCTTTTTTAAAAAAGTATAATTGATCTCTTTATGAACCAACACTAATTTAATCATCGAACAGTCCCTAAATAGATAAAAAAAAAAAGACCTTTTGTAGGTAACGACAATGATCTATTTGTGTTTTTACCATAGAAGGGTGGGTCAAATTGCCAATTACAAGATTAATGAATTTATCTCGGGCTTAGGCCCGGCCTTCAAGCCCATGAAATAAAACCATACTTCATCATTGGTGTTGTATATGGGAAATGATAAAAAGACATCAATAGCTCCTCCAATAACCAAACCATTATCATTTATAATTACCGTCGGATTTGGAGCCTTGAAGTTTTGAAGATTTTCAATAGATACCAATAAGATATCGATTCAAACCGTGTAACTTTAGGAGTTATTGTAAATTATGACTTAATTATCTTTATCATCCTTAATTACTATCATAGTTGGAACTTTGAGGTTTCAGAAAGCCTTCAACGGTTACCAACAGAATATAGGTTTAATCCATGCAACTTCAAGAGCTATTGTTATCCAAGGATTTCTACCAAGCTTGTGAACCTATAAAGGTAGATGATCCCTATGTAGGGAGGTTACCTTCTTTTTCACTAGTTACATTTCCATAATAACTGAAAGAACTATGTTTATCTGGGAAGATTCCTTTTGATGACTACCCATCAAACTTTCATCGAAAAAATATACTTCCCTCTCTTTTTCAGGGCCTCAAAGCAAGATAGAAATATATTATGGTCAATGAATAGAAATGTAAGTTTCATGTATATGAATTATATGTTCAAAATAACAAATGCTTTCTACTTCTATATCTAAAAAATCTTTCAAAAATGGGATGAATTTACTCTTCTTAGTGTGATCGTGCATATTTTGAAAGTAACGAACATCTCTCTAGTGTTACGACATAATTTACCTTGGAAGGGATTGACATACTCTTCCTTGTACAATCACATCCTTTTTAATGATAAGATGGACGATGCATCAACAATGGGGATGGATACACTCTCCTCATAAAATCTTCTAAATATAGGATGAATTTACTCTTTCTAGTATGATAACACATTTACTTTGGAAGTAATGAATGTATCCCTAGTGCTATGACACAATTTATCCTTAAAGGTAAATTAACATACTCTCACATGTTACATACTTTTCATAATATGATCACACCCTTATCCAATGATGAGAAGAATGTTATATTAATAATGAGGATGGATATACTTTCCCTACCAAATCTTTCAAAGATGGGATTACTTTACTCTCTCTAGCGTGATAACATATTTACTTTGAAAGTAATAAACATCTTTATAGTGTTATGACACAGTTTATCTTGAAAGGGATTGACATACTCTTCCTAGTGTGATCGCAACCTTCTCTAAAGATAAGATATATGTTGTATCAACAATGAGGATGGATGTGTTCTCCCCACCAAATCTTTCAAAGATGGAATGAATTTACTCTTTCTAGTGTGATAACATATTTACTTTGGAAGTAACAAACGTCTCCCTAGTGCTACAACATAGTTTACCTTGAAAGGGATTGACATACTCTCTCTAGTACAATTACACCCTCCTTCAAGGACAAGATGAACTTTGACTAGACGATGAGTTTTATGTTCCCTTAGGAACAATGCCCATGGGGCCTTATACGGACTAAAATTAAAATCATTCGACACCAATTCCTATCAGAAGGCTTCTTAATGGTCTATGATGAATACACCCAAACTAATAAGTAGACATTTACAAATGGCATCTTTCCCCCCCCCAAAAAAGACAGAGCCATCATAAATCTAGATAAAGTTAGATTGTCCACCATTTGAACCCAGAAATGCTTTATTAAGTATAGGCATTGAACTTAGAAATGCTTCATTAAGTATGAATCATGGATTTATAAATGCTTTATTAAGTATGGGCGATGGACCCATAAATTCTTTGTTAAGTATGGGCTTTGGACCCAAATAGGAACTCTGTATAGGGATTAAAACTCATAAAAATCAACAAAAGAACAAAGAGTTGTGTTATAAAAATGCAATGTATATGAAAAAGATCTAGCTCAGGCTCTTCAGTTGGATATTCCCCTCGTTAAGCCATAACAACCCTCACTAAGAAGACATCTATAAAGTCTAGAACTGGGACGGGATGGAAGGTTGCGTTAAAATTCACATGCATTCCACTGGAAAAGTTGAAGAACTACAAGTTGGACATGGCAAAGAATATCCTATCTCTCACCGTCTCGGTCAAAGTTACCGAGCCCCTTAAAAACTCCTAAAGTTCCTAAGGAGAATCTCTCAAAATACTATAGCTTTGCCTAGGAGGAGTCCCTTAAAAATTCTAGATTTTCCTAGAGACACTAGTTCTTTTCCTTGGAAAAAGAGAACTAAGTTTAAGGGGCAACAAACTTAGTCTATACGTTAACTTGGGAGTCCCTAGCTTGAAGGAGTTCCTCTCTCAAGGGAACCACCTGTTTATAAGAGGCCTTGAGTGCTTTCTCCTGAGAGCTCGGTTTAAGAGCAAGACTTGTGTTTGGTCCTTTATTTTGGAATAAACCACCTTAATACTCCATAATGCAGCCTTCATAACATTTTTTCCTCCTAAAGGTGGTTGAAGGCTACTTGGTTTTCCTTATTTGCAGCCGCAACCCTCCTCACATATATCCTTTTGATCGCCCAACGCATCCAGGAATTGGCATACATCATAAAAGCTTGCCAATTAAGAATGTTAAAAGAAGAAATCGCTTAACCAAAACTGAAAAACAAGAGGTTTTGTCCCTATATTGAAAGCCATTTGGCTAGTGATGAAGTCCAATTTTATCTTACGGGCTTGAAAGTCAAGCCTATTCCCGGGATAAAGTCATTAATATCTTGGTTCCTCCAATCTAACTCAACCTTCTATGGTGAAAACACAGGTACATTATCATTGTTACCTATAAAAGATCCCCTTTTATTTATTTGACGACTCTTCGATTATTAAATTAGTGTTGGTTCAAGGAGATATTGATTATACTTTTAAGAAAAAAGACTTTAAAGATTGATCAATCCTTGTAACCAAAGAGAAAAAACTAAACTTGAAGGGATCATCTTCGTTTCCTCCATTTATAGCATCAGATCCTTTTATTCCTTGCAAAGGAAAGGTTGGCTTGTCCTATCAAAATAAAATATCTCTGATTTACGATCACATCTAGATAAATATCTATGATCCATCAGGGGGTATATGGGGCTGCACCCAAGAATAATGGTTTTGATAACTCATAAGACCCACAAGCATCTAGGCTCAGCATCTGGCTGAGCCTGGGATTGACGGGTTTGGCAACTCGCCATACCCATAAGCATCTAGGATTTTTTACGTTTGGTATGTGTTCGGGTGACCTACATGTGGTTTATGATTCGTTGACCTACTTGTTATTTGTGATTGAGTAACTTGTTAGTGGTCCATGATCGAGTGACATGCCCATGGTTTATGATTGGGTAACATGCTCATGGTCTGTAATCGGGTAACCTACCTATAGTTTATGATCGGGTAACTTGCTCGTAGTTCGTGATAAGGTGACTTGCCCATGGTTTTTTATTAGGTAACCTACTTGTGGTTGCGATCGGGTGACTTGTCTATAGTTTGAAAAATATCTACGATTTTTCATGAATAGTTTGTGTTCGAGTAACTTGCCCATGATGTGAGAAATATTTAGGATTTTTCATGAATGATTGATGATGATTGATTGTGTTTTGGATTTTTCCCAATAGATGTTTTGCCTTTATTTTTTGAGATGATTCATCTTCTGATTTTCTTTAGATTGTCCATCGACTTTTAGTCATCTCTAAACTGGATTTCTGATGGTTCATATTTGTTAAACCTTTTTAGCTGCTTTCGAGAAATATTCCTTAAAAATTCAAGAAAATATCTTTATGATATTTATACGTCCATTTTACCTGCTTTGAAATATAGCCCCCTTTCTTTGTGATCTCTTTGTTGCTTGACGGATAAGGTTTGTAATTTTTTAGATAAGTTCTCTTGGCTTTTGACTCTTCAGCCTACTTAGGTTTTGCCCATGTGATTAATATGTTTGATTGTCTCTTTAACACGTAACTTAGACCTTTAAATAATAAATAAAACTTTGCTCATCAAACCATTCTTTGAAAATTGGCGAACTCTCTTAGCCATGATATTGCCCTCTTGGTTAAACAATGCCCTTTAATTTTAGTATTCGTACACCATTGCCTATTTTTTATTTATTTTGATGGAGAAACGTGCTCTATTACTCTCATTTTCTAAAGGAGTTTATCAAATCATTTATTATTAATGATTGTTGTAAATTGTCCCCAGTTCATCAAGTTGTGTTCATCTTTTAAACATTTATCAAAATTCACTCACGTTATAACATTTTAAAGGTATCATGGCCATCCTTTAAAGGGTAAATTGAAACTTTAGCCATCAAAATGCCCTCCAAATATAGCGTTACTCTAATTGTTGATGGAGTTCATCAAGTAGTCCATTATCATATATTGTATTTGAGAAACATTACCTTCATCTAATATGGATATTATACATTATAAGGTCCATAACGTTGCCACTTGGCTGCTTATTTTCTCCAATGACATCTCATAAGTAGTGTCAATCATCATTTTCATTAAGGATTTTACAAACTCGATAAATGCCCTTTTCATTTGAAAATCACTTTCTTGTTTTGGAATCAAATCACAAATTTCAATGATCGTATCCATTCAAGTCTAATTGTTGCAAAGAAATCATGAAGATGTAATTTTGAGAGTGTTTCTTCTATTGTGACCCAAGACATATCTTTCAACACTAAAAAACAACTTTCATGCGTATTTGGTTGAAATTGACAAGATAAGAAGGAAATATCAGCTCAAAATCAGGTTATCCATGGCTTAAATAAATATCCTAAAAATTTTTACTCTTGTATTTTGAAAGCAGAAATTTATTCGATGTTAGCTATTTTGTTTTTTGGCAACTCCCTAAGGGTTTATTTTTAAGAAAAAGATAATTTGATCTTTTTACGTAGGCAAGATTGGAATTAGTGAAGGTATATGGTAAGGTAACTTTTTATTTTTATGGGTTCCAAAGCATGAGGCTCGAGTAAAAGCTCGAGGTTTTGTTTGGGAAAAATTTATCTTTTATTTTAGCACTCATTTTATCAGCATATATAATAACGAGTAGCTTGTTCGTGATGCTATAATTCTTATGAAAAAATTCTTTTTATTTTGAGAGTGTTATTTATCGATTTTGGTTGTTTGCTTGCTTGATCATAAAGGACTTTTAAAGGCATGCAAAACAGTATGTGGCTCTTGGCTATGAAAAAAGAGATGCATAGGCTTAAAATATGTTTTAAGGTTTTAAAGACTTAAGATCACTATCATTATATGTTTATCTTTTTTTCATAATATTTCTTTGATTTTCCTTTTTTGATTGCTTTGGCAGGGCATACTTATTTTTTTTACCTTGATTTGGTATCTTTTTTTTTTCCTTTAGGCATGCCCCCCTAGTATTTGAGTTTTTTTAGGTTTTCTAGCTTTTTATTTTTGAATTTTTTTACCCTCTAGTATAGGGTGTGATCCTAGTCGTGATTGACCCTTGATTTTTGAAATTTTTAATTTTTTTCAATGTGAGTTGTGATCCTAGCTAGAGTTTTTTTTTATGAAAGACTCCTTCAGACTCAACTAGGGACCACAAGGAGATATATTTTTAGAACTTGATAAGATAATAAAGATGACCTTTCAATCATTTTGATTAGAACTGATAAATTTTATCCTTATTTAGTGTAATGATTTAAGACTTTTTTATAAGACTATGTTTTTATGAATCGATGACTAGCAGATCCAACTACATGCGATTATACACACAACTAAGATATAGCTTAAGAGATATGTGATTATGCATCCAACTACATGTTTTCATTTTTCATGCCTGAGGTTCAAGTTTGTTTGGTTAACTTAGAGAGTGAGTTGCGTTGCCAGATTAACCCATTTGTTATCATTTGAACAAGATGCCTGAAACACTATTTTGAACAAACATCGTATTTTTTCCAAAATCAAAAAGCCAATTCACTTTTTAAGGATTATTTTGGAAAAAAAGGTATTTACAAAACTGAATCGGTCATAATGTTTTGAATAGAGCCACGAGACGAATTATGAGGGCCAATAGGTTTCAAAAGAATAAGGATTGCCTCTTTGCATTTTGCATGACATACCTTGAAGTTTGATCATTTTTTCTTTCTCGGTATCTAGTTTTTTTTTTTGTAAAATTGTCCCTTTCTTTCTTCGAGGAATCTATTATTTTCTTATAATTACCCATTTTATCTTTAGCTAACCTCTTGAGTTTGGCCAATTCTTTTTCTATTAGCATATATTTGTTGATCAGTTCATCATGCTTAGCTATTCAAACTCCCAAATCATCCTGGATACCTTTGCTTATTTTTTCGACTACCTCAGTCTTTTTCTACCATTCCTTTATTGTCCTCGAATCTTTCATCAAAGTCATTAATTGTTCTTCCATTTCTTTTAACTATTGGTTCAGGTAATTTCTCATTTTATCCTTTTCTTCTAGTTGCTTTTCCAAGTTCTGTTAATACTCTTTGTTATTACAAAGTTCAATTTTTCACTTCTCTAATTGTTTTCTTACAATCCTTTTTTTTCCTTTTCAGTCCTTCTTTAATTGCTTGCGAAGGCTATATTTTTTATTTTGAGTTTCTAGGATTCTTGGATTTAATCACCCTAGAAAGTCCTTTGTTTGTCCAAATAGTGCATTTTTTTATTGAATGAAGATCCATCCCTGCTTTTTTTTTTTAATTTTTTACATAAAAAACCTTCCTCAATCTTGTCTAATAAGGCTAGCTCTTTTAGAGATGATTGATTTCTGAATAATCCAGTGAAATATGTTAAACCCATAGTTTTAGGTACATATTGTATTCCACCAAGCTATCTTGTTACTAATACCAGTGCATTATCAATGTATCTAGTTATTCCGATCAAGGGGGCCATTCTTTACTACCATAAATCATTATGCAAGATATGTTGTTCATCTATAGTACTTTTCATTTGAAGTTACTTTATAGTAATGCAGTATATTTCTCCACCCATGCTTTCTCATATAAATTATTCCAAGCTTCATTTATAATAATCTTTAATGGTCAAAGATTGAACAACCAAAAGTTATTGAAAATATCTCTTGGTGTTTCAATGTGACTGATAACCTATAAATGCAATATTGAAACACATCATCCCATATCTCCTCTCTCATACGTCCTATAATGATTGAGTGATAGCATGATTTCAACCAAAATTGTAGCAAAAAGGTTAATTTTAGTATGCTCATACTATACAAAATACATTTGCAGCTTTTAAACTAGTGACTCTAGTTTCGAATGGAAACAACACTAGCCTAGATATAGCAAAGACCACTATCTTATACCATTTATTTCCTAGTTTTCCCTTTTTTATATTTTTCTTTATTCTAGCTTCAATGCTTTTCCATTTGAATCCCTTATCAATTATCTTACATTGACCTACCTTTTCCAAGCACAATAATCTAGTTACCTTAGAAACGGTGTTTTTGAACCTCTGTTTAAAGTAGATCTTATAGCTGCTACTTGGAAAATGTAGAATCATGTTGTACTCTTCTAACGTGGGTGTCAAATCAATTTTTTCAAAGGTAAAACACCTATAATTAGGATCCTAAAAATTCAATAATGTTTTTATAGTTGTTGTTTGTCTTGAGAGTCTCATCAACTATACAATCCTCTCATATTGTCTCTCAAATAGGGTCTCATCCACATATCCCACGATAAGTAGCAGTTTCTCCATGTCATTCACAGTATGGTTTATCTTGGTAATTTTTGTTATTCCTCTAACATCGATTATTGGATAATTTCCATCAATTAATTGTGCTAGTTTAGATTCTTGCCTAAATTCTTGAAAAGATGAGTATTTTATAGAAGTCATAATTTCAATCCAAAGTCCTACAATACATGATTTTATATGGTCAGGCTTGCCTTTTAATGCAATATGAGTATTTGGGAACATTTACATATAGGTAGGTTTTAGTCGTTAAATGAAACTTGGGTACGTTTTATATTTAGTCTCAAAAAGGTCTCATATCTGCCTAATGATGGTCATTGTAAGGAACAATACGGGAGTGTTGCAATAAATGGTTAAGACACATATACTTACCATTACCAATCATGCACTCAAATTTGATTTGAATGTTTCACGAGCCTGAACTCTTACTGATAGTTATAGGGCAAACCATTAATCTCTTACCTAACCTAAAAGCTTACGTGTGCTTTAAAAAATTAAAACATGTGATATGTGATGCATAATTTCATATATAATATACAAATACATGAGCAATATGTATAAAAATACATGTCGATGATAAATGTACAGACTAACAAAAATAAAACACAATAATCAAACAAAAAACAAAGCTTAGTGGAGTCATCATTTTATTGCAAGTGTGTGACATCACGATAATCATTTTCCTGGATCGGGATTTTTGGTTTGGAGTGGAAAGAATAAGAAATTCTTGTTCTTTATCAGTTAAAAATGTTTGGGGTCACCAGTAGTATTTTGATCACTATGAATCTTAATTGATTTTCAGAGTCTCACCTAGGTTCATTTATTTTTTTTCTTTTTTTAAGATAATATCTTCTTTTTTTAATTTCATCATTCAGAATTTGATAGAGATTAGACTTTATTATTTTTTTATTAGTTTTCTATAGGATTTTTCAATAATTTTAAAATGACTCGTGTTATCTTAAGTCTTTTTTCTGTTGCTCTTTTTTAAATTTATCTTATTTTTAAAAAAAAATTGGTTTTGAATTAAATTAAATCAATTGCTTAAATATAAGCATGTTATGCCCTACTTCATGAATATTTGTTTTTACTTAAATATAGATTTTCTTTTTTTTTAATTGAATGTTTTTTTTTTCATTTTCAGCCTTTAATATTTTATTTATTAGAATTGAACTCCCTATTATGTTTTGTTTTGGGTTTCATGAGATCATCACGGACTCATGTCTCGAATCACGAATTTCACAGGTTAACCATAGTTAGTCTAAGTTGAGTTAATGTGTCACTGTTTTAATAATTTTTTTGAAGAAATTTATCATTCAATATACTGTCATCTTAATATTTTAAAAAGAGTTTCACCCAGTATGTATTTAATTTCTTACTTCCTAATGTTTTTATAATTTTTTTAAAATTAAAAAAAATAAGTTGAGTTATAGTGTAGCACAGGTCAAGTGTGTAGTCATCTCTAATATATGTATAACAACTTTTTTACATTTTATTTTGATTATCATAGGATGAAATGATAAAGTGCTTCATAAGAAATTATTATATGGACCTATCCATCAACTAAGATTATAAATCAAATTATTAGAATTATTATAAATAATTAAAAATTTTCAAATCATTAAATCATATTTAAAATGTGATTTTTTTAATAGAAGAATCATAATTATAAAATAAAATAATTAACAACACATCAATGTGAAGAAACCTAATTATGTGTTTAAGTATATTATCTTAAATGATGAACTAATTTCAAGTAATCCTCCACCTTAATGAAAGCGTGGATGAAAAGTTATAGCAGTGAATTTTTATTTTATTTTATTAAGATAGTGTTTGATATTATGGTAGTATTTATTTTTTAAATAATTTTTATTAAAAAATACTTCAAAATAATATATTTTCAAAAATTTATTTTTTACATCAAAACAACTAAAAAATATAAAATAAAATTAATTTGAAACAAAAAAAAATCAATTTTTTTTAAAACCACGGAAACAATCGGCTAGCCTGACCGATTAGAATTGTTGTGTACCTATGCTTTTATAAGTGTGCCGAACCTAATCTTTAATTTCTATATAAAAAAAAAATCATTTTTCATAACCTTAAAGGAAATCCGGAAAATAATTTAGGATCTGATCCCGGATGACACTAAAAATATTGATATCCGTTCACCTATTTTCTACACCAAATATATACATTTTTTTTTCGGATAATATTAAAACTGTTGGTAGCATTTAGTTTTTAAAATAAGAAACCTCTGCAATATTGAAAAACTTCAACATTAATAAAATCGTATTACTGAATTTAATGGTTGCATTATTGATTTAGTTTATGAATAGAAGAGGCTTCGGATCAAGAAGACATAAATTTGGAACAACGAAAATGCAAAGCTGCCATTTGGGACTTTAAAATAAGAACATGAAATATATATTTTTTTTAAAAAATAGATAGAACATGAAAATTAAAATTTGTAATCAAATGCATTATTTTTACAAATTAAAAAAAAAACTTTTTCATTTTTTCCATAATAAAGCTTGGGGCTAATCTAAGTACTAAGGAGTGCTTGATTAAGTTTTATTAATGTGTTTTTGAGATATAAAATCACTAATAGAACTGTGGTGTATTAATTTTTTCAATAAATATATTTAATTAATATCAATTGATTTATAACTTTTTTAATTTACATGACATTTGTCCATATTTTTCATAGGAGTAATTTTTAAATTTAAAAAACTAAAAAGGAAAAAAAATAGAATGATAATATACATGGACAAATCATTTAAATACAATAATAATAATAATAATAATAATAATTAAAAAAAAAAAACTGGATCCAACCAATAACATAATCCCAGCCTCAACCGCAAATCACTAGCCTCATGTCATTTTCAAACTTCCACTGCGAGGACCCACACAGAGAGTCAATAGAAAGCAGAGTGGCGCCATTGTTAACCATAAAAACGGCTGTGGACACCAAATTACAGACGCATCAAACTACTCAAATATCTTTCTTTGTAGTTAACAACATAAAAAATTACAACTCCAACCCAACAAGAAAGAAAGCAAGCCCTTGGAATTTTGTGTTGTTTCTCTATTTCTCTTTCAATGGCTTCTGTGTCTCTGTCTTCTCTATCTTTGGCTCAAACAAGGAGACCAGATGCTGCTGCTCTTACTTTCAGTTCAAGTGATTTGAGGCTTCGTTCAGGTTCTGTTGGGTTTGGTTTGGCAAAGAAGAATCAAAGAGTCTTTGGTTTGGCAAAGAAGAATCAAAGAGTCAGGGTCTCTGTTTGTAGAGCTTCTTCTCTTTTTATTCGTAATCTTGATGCTGATGATTTTAGACACCCTCTTGATAAACAGGTTTCTTTTTACTGGATTATTTATATTGGAAATCCCCTTCTCTTTTTTCTATTTGCAATCGTCTAATTCTTGGTTTTTTTCCCCTTCAGAATACACTGATTTTGAGGGCAATTCCAGGATTAAATGAACTGGGGAAGGTTCTGTTAGGTACTATTAGAATTTCTTTTTGTATGATTAGTGTCTTTATTGACTTGTGCTTTTGTTTTTCCCCCTTTAATTTACTATCTACTGTTCATTTGACTTTGATTTTGCATTTAACACTCGCATTTCTGTAAATTTGGGGCTTGTATATGGTCTTTGTATAGTGGAAAGTTGTGATAAATACAAGCTCTATTTCTCTGAAATGTTCATTTAATGGCTCAGCAGAAGTAAAGGGGATTGTGTTATATGCTATGCACAAGTTATTTGTCATCGATTCCATGATGCAAACCTAGCCTCTCTTTTTTTCTCTTCTTTAGATATAACCATGGTTTCTCGTGCGTGGAAAGATTTGGCTAATGTTTTCTTTGAGTTATCTTCTAAGTTGTTTCTTGGAATGCATAATTGCAGGGTCTGTGACAGAGCAAATCATGCTTCTAGAAAATATTGGGACTTCAGTTCTTGTTTCTAAAAATCAGGTAATTGTATGACTCTAGCAAACATTAGAGTTTATGTAGGCTATCTTGTGTGGCTGTAGTTTCTCATGGTACTCCATTAAAAGTGTCATTTGCTGCAGGTTGATTATTTTCAAAATAGTTGTTGAAAGTCCTTTTTTCTATTTACCACATATGATCTTATAATACTTTGCAAACGCTGATTAGTAACCAAATAAGTAAAGAATATAGAAAACTTAAATGTACAAGGTATTTGGTTACGAAGTGAAAACCTTTTGAAGAACTCCTCAGAATATATATATATATATATATATATATATATATATATATAAACCTTCTAAGTCAGTCAAACCCAGTACAGGCAATTTTTTCACTAGTTTAAACAATTACAAGATGAGTATCTTTAAACACAACCCTTTGTGTCTATACTACCTTACTTGATGAGACAGTGATCCATGTTATGTCTCCTACCGCAATAGCTTGATAGTACATCTGATGATCTTCATATTATTGTCATCCTAACTGGAACCTTCAGTTGCTAATAGTTCACATAGGAACTCTCCCTAAAATTCTGCAGGCTTTCCAACTCTTTAGAGATTAATTCTCCTCGAGAATTTCCTACACATTCCTCGTGTGTCAAAAGTACATGTTGTGAAACTCTATATAAACTTCTTAGCTGGTTGGCACACTTGCTTTAGTGTAATTGATACTTTTACGTTTTGAAACTCTCTTCTAAAGCACACGACGCTCTCTTTTCTTCAGACTTAACCTTCCTTATATACATGCCTTATGTGATAAGGATAAAGATAGTCTTCAAGTTTCCTAATCTGTTAAAATTGGTAACAAACTGCTAACGTGTTTTACAAAAACATTGATAAAGTTATCTTCAGATAATTTTTTTTACTTTATCTGAACTTATTTTTTAAATAATCTAAACTAATCAAATAATTAGAGAGAAGATAATGCTAACTAACTTTGATAAATTTTTATCTTAGCCGAATTATCTTTTTACCGGTCGTAAAAAGATCTTCAATAATCTAAGTCAACAAAATAACATTTACAGTTGTAAAGATTCATCTAAAGGGAATATTCACATTGAACATACGTATAAAGCAGTCTGCTGGTATCTGATACATTTGGCATCTTGTGAACTTACTCTTTTGTCCAAGTTTTGTTCATTTGGAGCTCTTATAACATCTTTTCCCTTGTGTGTGTGTGTGTGTGTTTTTGTATCGTAATTCACATCATTTGGGCGTTGACTGCTGTTTTCTTATTTACAGAAAAGAGAATCATAGGTGATTAATACATCAATGCATCTAAGATATGCATTGTAATTCACTTCATAACAATGTTAACATGTTGTCATTGCTGAATTGGCATAAAATATCACTATTTGAAATAGACTCTCTATACGCAGCATTTTCCTGTTATCTGCATATT
>Ga0325403_1000519_pt1 | contig 27480 bp, 15 predicted proteins | sample PopdelMetagenome_19_FD_205665 | JGI IMG/M metagenome (GOLD analysis project Ga0325403, IMG submission 205665) | Populus deltoides microbial communities from Bellville, Georgia, United States - Xylem-PdKOR-R4 | ecosystem: Host-associated > Plants > Phyllosphere > Stem > Wood/Secondary xylem... | reverse complement strand
CCATGATTGCATTGGACTTTTGTGTAAGAAGATATGGTTGTTTTAAATTTGGTCTGTTTATGTTAGAAAGGTCAAAAAACGTGTGCTAGTTAATTTGTCTAGGTTAGTTTGTCAAAGTCTATTTTTTTGGGCTTGACTTCTGCCATGTTGAATTTTTCCTAACTTTGGAGGGATGTTCCAGTTATAAATATAGTATCAGAATATGTAATAAAGCACTTTTGGCCAATATTTGAAACTCAATTCACAGAATTACGAGTTGTTCTTCCAAATTAATTTTGTGAAGAACCCTACCTGACTTATCACTCTTCAATCACAAAGAGTGTGGCGTCGAAATCCTAGATTGATCTTTGTGGCGTCCAGATCGACTTATCAAAGTATCATTCTAGTCTATCCCCCATCTTATTTACCTTATAATCACTATAATACAGCCTAAACACCAAAAGAAAGACAACACAACCAGACCCATCCTTCATCCATTTTCATCAGATTCATTGTTGCCGGATTTCGAATCATTCACGACACATCAAAAGGGGACCGGAGAGAGGGGAAAAGGGAGGAGAGAAAAAAAAGAAGGAGGGAGACCCGAAAGAAGAGAGAACCGAGAGGAGAGAAAACAAAAAAAACAGAAGAAAAAACAAACCGAGAGAAGAGAGGGAAGGGAAGAAAAAAGAAAAGAAGCCCAAAACATAGGAAGAGGAAGGAAGAGTTGAAAACTTGAGGAAAACCAAACCGGGAGGGTCACGGGAAAACACTGAAAAAATAGAGCACCGCCGCTGCTGCTTGGAGCCGCCTTCCGTGAGCCAAGACGCCGCCACCAGCCTCTGCCACCAGCCACCGCCACAGCACCGCTAGAAACGCAGTAAGCCACCGCCTCCGCGCCAGGTAACTCTTCTTCCCCCTCATTCTCGCGTTTTTTTTTTCTTTTCCTTCTTTGCATGCAGAACGCTATGCGTTCTGCATGCAGGGGTGGGGGGAAAATAATTCCCCCCGCCCGTTTTGGCTTGGGCCAGGATCCTGTCTTCTGGGCCGGGTCTGGCCCAGAAGAGAATAGTAGTATTTGGGCCGAAATCGACCCAACCCATTTTTGGGCCGAGATCGGCCCAACACTTTTGGGTTGAGCCCGGCCTAGTGGGTTGGGCCGGACCAGCCCAGCCCCATTTAATATTATATATTATATATATTGTTGTTTGTATTATTTATATATAGATGTATATATATATGAAAAAAAAAAGTTTCTAAAATATCTTTAAAAATATTGTTGATTTTTCCTGCATATTTTTATCAAAGTGGGTTAATATTTGGTTGTATTTTTATACCGTAAGGATACAAGCCTAGTATTAAAAGACCCGATTTGTGTCAAAAAGTAAAAAAAAAATATACATAATTAAAAAATATTTTGTTTTAAAATACGGCCTAGTCTCTCCAATATATATATATAAATATTATAACATCATATTTTCACACAACAAAGGAAATTTCAAAACGATATATGTATTAGCATGCATTTTGGCTTTAATAACCAGTTTATTCAAGCCATGAGAACTAGGCCAATATTCCAAAAATTCTAAAAAAATCTTTTTGTCTTCTTTTAATATTATGGGATTACGAATTTAAACATAAAATGTATTCCTGATATTAAAAATATAGTTTTACATAGACATTAGAACGGTTAGGTTTTATCCGATAAGATGACCTCCTTATTGAGGAGGACTTTTCTTGAACCATAGACGGGCCAACATACATAGACGTTAGAACGGTTAGGTTTTACCCGATAAGATAAGGATCTCCTTATTGAGGAGGACTTTTCTTGAACCATAGACGGACCAACAACTAAGAAACACAACGAGACCTTGAATTTTATCAGACAAATAAACAATGCAGCTTACCTTAGGTAGGGCGTATTTGGGGTGTTAATACCTTCCCTTTACGCAACCAGTCCCCGTGCCCGATCTCTGAGACCAGTTAGGGTTCCTAGTGACCAAAATACTAGGTGGCGACTCCCACACCATCTCTCACTGCTAAGAGACAAAGAATTCCTTGTCTCCCCATATTTACCAGATATATATCCCCCCACCATACATATGAGGGTGGACGATCGCCTCGACGTCGCGCACCCGAGACAATACTTGTCATAGAAATAATAAATTGCATGTGTAAACTAGAAAGAAATGAGCTACTATATTCGGCCATGAGGAAGAACAATGAAGGAAACTTTACTCGATAAACATCCTTAGAGAAACAAGATATAGGGTGGAAATTGAAATCTTCTGTTGATGAATTGGAATACTATAATTAAGGATAATGGAATGAACAATTGTTGATAATACTATGTTCGGACATGGAATAATGGTTAGGAGAACCCTTGAAAAAAATATACATGTTGGGACTTAATTGTGTATTGTTTGACAACCTTGTGATAAACTTGATAAGATTATGGAAAGTACATGATTCTTGCTTTTGTTCATGTTAGGTAGTACATAGTAAGCTAAAATGCCTAGGACACTCCTCACCATGCTACGATGAATGGAAATTGATGTAACATTTGAGGAAATCAAAGTAAGCTGAAAAGGGAAGTAATAAAATTTCAGCCATCTTAGAAAGTGGTGATGATTAATAGGTTATCCTTAATAATATTGATGAATACAAGTTATTGTCACGGAACAAGAACATTACTTATCGCCTTTACTTCATAAACTTGGATATGATTTAGTTGTGGTCCATATCCGAACTAGGTTGAAGTATGTTGTAAGGGGAAAAGCTTGGCATAGGCCTTATGCATAGCCTAGGAAAAAAACAGTGTCTGAAATAACTTAGTTTTTGTTGACAATTTTCAATGTCATAAATGACTTAGTTTTCGTTGATAATTTTCAATGCTAAAATGACTTAGTTTTCGTTAATGATTTGGAGTGTCTGAAATGACTTAGTTTTCATTAATGATTTTCAGTATCAGAAATGACTTAGTTTTTATTGATGATTTTCACTGTCAGTTTGGCCTAATTCCATTAAAGACCTTTAGAGTGAACCTATAAAATTTCCATGGATAACTTCCATTAAAATTGAGGATAAATATATTGTTGTGATATTATCATTATACGATTATGCAAATATGATAGATGCCTGAATATGTACATGTGTGTTCTGGAATACGTATGGAAATAGTTTTTGAAATTATTTTAGTGCAAATGTACTAATGACCACTTGGTGTATCAAGAGATACGACCAGAATAAATCTTCAAGTGAATGAGGACACTTTACGGGAGGAGTAGGTAGGTGGTCCCCCCCTTTATCTATTTTATGTTAATCCTTGTTGTAAAGTTTACATAATGTTGCCACTCGATTATGATTGAATAAAGTTACTCATGAAATAATTGATAGAATGATGTGATTAGCTTTGGCTAATGGTATTTATATCAGATAACTGGGATGAAATGATGTGATTAGTTCTGGCTAATGGTAACTATATCGGATAACCGAGATAGAATGATGTGATTAGCTTCGACTAATGGTATCCATATCAGATAACCGAGATAGAATGATGTGATTAGCTTCGACTAATGGTATCCATATCAGATAACTGGGATAGAATGATGTGATTAGCTATAGTTAATGGTATCCATATTGGATAACCAGGATGGAATGATGTGATGGGCTCCAGCTAATGGTATCCAAATTGGATAACTGGGATTGAATGATGTGATTAGCTTCGGCTAATGGTATCTAATATTGAATAACCATGATGAAGTGATGTGAGTAGCTTGGCTAGTGGTATCCATATTGGATAACTAGGATTGAATGATGTGATTACCTTCGGCTAATGGTATCCATACTGGATAACTACGATTGAATGGCATGATTAAATTCAGTTTGTAGCATCTCAGGTTATAACTCAAAGGAGACCAGGGAGTTAGTCTCGGTCCCTAAAAATCCATGTTGGGTGATCGGGATGAATGAATAAAATTAACATCGATCGACAAGGTCATTAATAACTTACTTGTGGGAAGTCAATGTGTAATGACCCTAACATTCAGAACTGGAATTGGTGATTTTTTTTTATAAGCCATTGTGTTCTCGATTCTTTTTACAATGATATTCCGAGAATTGATAGATAGATTTCATTCAATAGTATGGCACCGTACACATATGATAGTGTAAATCAACAACTTCATAAAGTGTTCATAATGCATACTCAATGTAACGCCCCATACTTTCATATGCGTTTATAGTTACTTTCCTATGATTTGGTACTTAAAAATATGTGTAATTTTTTTTATTCAGTTCTCATATAAATTTCCATTGAAATTTCAGCAGAGTCTCCCTTATACCGGGAAGTCCCAAGTTATCGACATATACCCTATTTACACTTCTAATATCTCACATCTCATAACTCAATCATGACCTAATCGTCATGGGTCCCAATCCCACAAACATCATCATAATCACAACCATAACATTTATAACATACATTGAACAACAAATATCATTATAGAGAAATAAATGAGATAAACACACATACATGGAACATGATTATATGAATTTCAGAGTTAAGTTCATCTATTCAAGTTTAAATATCAATTATACAAATTAAGTTATATAAATGTTTTAATATTTCAAAATACAAGGTTATACTCCCTAAAACTAGATAACAAAAGGTGAATAAAAGCTAGGATCTACTCCTGTCATGCATGCAATGGTCTTGAAACAAAATACATATTATTGAAACTTAAATATCACAATAAGTATAGTAACATAAATATCCAACAATTTAAAAAAGCAAACATGTATTCATATTCTATTCACTTTTCTCTTTTTGTTTCCATTGGAACTCTTTCTCTTTCAACTACTAAAACAATTTCATCTTCCATTTACAACTTCCATTTAAGATTCCATAAGATCAACCATAACTATTTCCGCCTAACACATTGTCGATACCAATTTCACCGGTATCATCATCACCTCGTAGGCTTTGATGCATAGTGATCCCCTTACCTGGGACCCTAACATACACTAAATGTATGTTAATCTATGCATGGTGTTCCCCTTACCCAGGATCCTAACATACACTAAATGTATGTTAGTCCATGCCCCAAAGACATCGATGCATGGTGATCCCCTTACCCAGGATCCTAACATACATTAAATGTATGCTAGTCCATGTCAAATATCACACTTCTCATATTTTCTATGTCAACGATACTTTTATCACTTGGCAATACACACAAAAAACCATTCACCTTGAACATATATACTTTCGGGATACTATTTGAAATAACAACATCATTAAGCAAACTTTTATTCTTTTATATAATATCCAACATTCATTAATTCACATTTCACATTAATAACATATTAAATCATGGAATTTAACTAGAAAGTATAGGCGCAGATCACCCACCTACAGTAGAAGCTCTACTCGTGCTCTCCTGCTTCTGCTGCAGCACCTCGACTGTGATCCCTCTTGAAATAACAGGCATATCTCAGAAATTATCCTCATTCAAGGATACATTTCATAATAACCATATTAACAGTCAATATAGGTCTTTCTTTCAATTATTCATTTATTTATATTTTATGTTTTTCTCATTTTACCCATTAATATCGTCATTCTTTGTCCAACCATAGTTATCATTACAAATTTCCATTTCAAACATGGCTCGTTTCTTTCAGAAGCTAAGATATAATATCACATGTTCCCAAAGGGAAAGGACCCAATTTTCACCCTTAATGCATCTAGATAGTCGCTTTAGCAACTTTTTGAATCTGTCAGTAGAGGTCACATTCCGACCTCTCCTTAGATATTTGACTATATTCGAAGTTCTAGGACTCTGTTTTAAGCGAGGTTGGTCTCGTTGGAAAGATAAATGATGGGGCTACAAGTCCTCTGAAGTGAGGAGAACCCAATTCTTCCCCCAAGACACTTGAAATTACTCGTCAACAATTAGACCTACTGCCCTATAGGGTCTGTCATGACCCAGTCTTGGTTGGTGACCCATAACTAGAGTTTTGTAGCTCCAAATTGAGTAAGACCATTTTTCTTAGTTAGTCAACATCCAAAACTACAATTCCTATGAAAGAAACTGATCCTAATTCCCTCATCCTCCTACTTGAATTTTTGTCTTTGAAAGTCAAAAGACGAATCTATCTAGATTCGTCAACCTTTCCATTTACACACAACTCCACAATTCAAATTTCTCTCTTTTATCTCAACCCCTACCCATATCACATACCATAAAACATGTACTAACCTTTCAAGAACCTGACACTAAAGGATTTGACATTTATTCTTTAAATTTCCAAGGATAATAACAAGTTTTGTTTTCCATTATTGTGTCATTGCACAAGACCAAAACTTATCAAAGCTATGTTTATAAGTTTTCCTCAAGCAAGTCACACTATTCTTCTCATGGGAATTTCAAGCTTTCAACATAGAATCATGTTCTACATCATTACTCCACTAAACAAGCATCTAGCTGAATTATAGTGGCCATTTTCTTCAATTTCTTTCATTTAACCCACAACAATCTCATATTCACAATATACCAATCATGTTATACAACAATTCAATACTACTTTCAAGTCATGTCCATGTACACATGTTTAACACACATAATTTATTTCTTTCATTTCTTTGTTTTGGTCGAACCCTCTAGCTCCCTTTTCACCCAATTCATTCATGAAATCCTTGGATTTTACTCACTAAAATTGTATGTTAACATGAATTTATTACCTATCTATCTCTCAAGTTAGCACTTAGTATAATTACTATACTTGTATATTCATAATTGAAAGAAATACGCTAATATGCTTAAGTTTCAGTTTCAACCCTTGAATTAGTCTTAAGATACTCATCTAAAGTCATAATTTACCAAGGATTAGCATCAAATTTATATTCTCTCTTTCTTCTTCCATAGTCGGCTCTAGAGAGAGTTTTCCCCTTGGTATACATTAAGTTTCCTTTTGTTTTATAATTTGAACCTAACATTTCTTTAACACAATTTCTAATTATTTTTCCTCAATTACCATAACTATACCAAAAACATGTTTATTTTCAGCATGCTTAAACAACATTTACACTTAAGAATATCTCCCCCAATTTTTTTTATTTGGGTTGAAACTTAGACCCTTCTCTCTCCATATGTTTTCTTACTAAATTGTTCATATTTCCACCAATTTGCACTATAACATTCTTACATCATGTCAAAGCGAGCTTAGCACACCTTAAGTTTCCCTTTTTCATTCTTTTTAATTTGTTTTATGAACATTAACTTCAACATAGATTTACAATATACGTAAGAATTTACATGGAAACACTTTCTAATAATCAATGCAAGCTATAATCATTTTCTCACATCATCGTTGCATAATTTAGCATTTCACATTTATGCTCACAAGAATTTCTAAATGTACTTGTCTTATACAATAAATTTCAGAATATGTTTTGCATGTAAAATGATCAAACATCTATTCTTTTCAACATGTAAGCAACAAAGATCAAATTGGAGAAGTCCTCCTTTATCCTTTTTTTTTTTTTACTGAAACTTACATAGCCTTGGAACCCAATTATTATCATCAATTTCTCATAATTTCCAATATATTATATGTCAAATGGACCTCTATTTCTCACCCTTATTTAGAATTTTGAATTTCCCCAAATTATGTATGAACCCTAAAAGTAAAAATTTGGGGTTCTTTCATATTACTCACCAAAATCAACATAATAAAGGAAAAGGTTAAAGAATATGCCTTACTCTTTGAAGTTTGTACCTAATTTGGAGTGTTCTTGAGAATTTCTTCTTCAAGCTTGTTCTTCTTCTTCAAGAACCCACATTTAATCACTCAAGCTTCTTTCCTCTAAACAAGTTGTCCCTTCATAAATTCTAGCCCCAACACTTTTCTCCTTGAAAATCACTCATAAAACTCTAAATCACTCTTTGGGAAGGTGTTTGTAAGCTCTTCAATGAAGAATTTCCAAAATGGTTCTCTCCCCCCCCTTTTATTAGTACTTAAAAGTGCATTTTTATTGAGGTTTTAATCATCATTTTACACTTGAAGTATCAATAACTCCTTAACTAGAGCATTTTTTATAATAACAAGTCTGATAATATAAGATACCTTTAATTTATGGATAATGTTCATTTTAAATGTAGGCCTATCACATAAATCAAAGAATTGATTGATGAGTTAAACTACTAAAATTGAGAAGACAACGAGAGGGCTAAGCTTAGAAAAGAGATGCTGGTTGAATTCAAATTAGAACACCATTCGGTTATTGGATCATACCTAGAGCTGTAGAACTTGAATTTAGGTCTGGTTTATATGGATAGAAAGCTAAGCCATAGGCCTAAAACTTTGATAAGGAGTTCAAGATTCAAAATGATCGTTTTCAAGTTCAAATTGTAGCAACAACAGAGAAGTCGGAATCTATCCTACAGCCTAGACACTGTTCAGTGTTTAGCCCATATCTCGAGTTCTAGAAATCCAAATGACCTCATTCTTGTTTTGTTGGAAAGCTAAGACAATTTTCCAGAACTTTCATGAAGACTATATGTTCAAATTATGATGTTAGAAATGATGTTTTCTGCAGACAAGAAGATAAGGATTGTTACCAAGTCAAAAGGTGGTCACCCACTCAACAATTAGTCATCAATCAATAGTTCTGAATTTTGGCATAGAAAAGGAGGCATTTGCCATGCATTTTGGCGTTTTGGTTGTTTAAATCAAGATCTTGCTCTTACTCTCTTTCTTTGTATTTTGTAATGTTCAAGTTTTATTCCATGTTATATTTTCCTTAATATCTTGTTTATATTTTTCATTTCCTTTACTATACTTATATAATTATGTTTTTATCTTGTTTATCTATATTTCTCTTATTCATAATGTTCAGCTAAGTTTATTATGTCAAGGTGAAAAGGTTACACTAATGGTGTAAGAATAAGTATAGTATAAACTCAACATGGACTTTAATGTTTGATACTAAAATGTTTTGTATTTATTATCTTACTCAATCTTAATACCTTGCTTGTTAAATGGTTAATCTAGATTTGTGTTGAACAACCCTTGGTACAACAAATACATGACACTTTCATAGCCCAACTGTATGGTATAACCGATACCTGTGCTATGAAAGGAACTTGATTTGTTGTTAACATAAGTTATCACCATAAATACCTGACAACATTTACAAGTATTGACATTACTCAAATAAGATAATTAATATAATCATGTTAATAAATTATAATCCGATTGGAACCTCATTTGTGTGTGGTTTCCAGTTGAATAATAAAAAGAGTTTACATTATACTTATTTGAAATATCATTAGTGGATCCTCTAAACCTGACAATTGTTTTATATTTTTTTAAATCCTTACATCAATATCATATCTCAAAGCTCTCTTCAATTCCTTTTATTTTATTATCTATTTTTTTATTTGTAGTTTATACAGTTAACCTCTTTGTGGTTTGACCCTAGTCTTGTTGGGTTATTTATTACTTCGACACTCCTACACTTAGGAGAAGACATCAACTCTTTGATCGCGTCAAAGGTGTTTATAAGCTCTCCAATGAAGAATTTCCAAAATGGTTCTCTCTCTCTCCCCCCTTTATTTGTACTTTTCAACGTGAACAGTAGAGAGGAATACTAAAATTCTACAAATTTACAAAAATACCCTTAATGAGTCCATGTGTAATTTCTGTATTTTTTTATCTTACCACCGCCCGTATTGTAATACTTTCCCAAACTCTGATTGCTTTGAAATTTTTACCCAAGATAAAACAGTAAGTTTATAAATTCTCCGCACAATTTCAGCATGATCCAATGGTCGGATTGGGAGATATGATTGATACTGTAAAACTAGACAGTTGGCGTCTTTTACGTCAAAACCCGAATTTCATGCTTTAATTTATTCATTTAGAACATCATGAAATTTTTCCTAAATTTTTACTCATTAAATTCAATAGTACCCATCTATTACTGATTTATCAAAATAATTCTTATATCCGTTGAGACTCTTCTCTAGTTTCACTAACATTTTGAATTTTAATTCAAAATCTGTAACCCTCATTTCGACTTCCACCATACCTTAAATTTATTTATGGAGATTATTCTCTCCATTACATATCACATTTATTATTATTTCTATTATTTATTAATTTCTTTTCATATTGAGTCTCCATTACTCATCGAGGTCTCCTTACTTTGATCTTATGTTTATGCGAGGGTTTACAATAGACCTTATGCATAACCTAGAGAAAAGTGATGCCAGAAATGACTCAATTTTGTTGATGAACTTTGTGTCAGCAGTTACTTAATTTTTGTTGATGAATTCTATGTCAGTTGTGACTCAGTTTTGTTGATGAACTTTGTGTCAGCAGTTACTTAATTTTTGTTGATGAATTCTATGTCAATTGTGACTCAGTTTTGCTGATGAATTCTATGTCAATAGTGATTTAATTTTCACCAATGAATTATGTGTTAGTTATGACTTAGTTTCTCTAACGAATTTTGGGTCAGCAGTGATTTCGTTGACAAGTTCTGTATCAGTAGTGACTTAGTTTTGCTGATGAATTATGTGTTAGTTGTGACTTAGTTTCGCTGACGAATTTTGGGTCAACAATAACTTAGTTTTCATTGATGATTTTCTGTGCCAACAACGACTTAGTTTTGCTGATGAATTTTGGGCCAGTAGTGACTTAGTTTTTGTTGATGATTTTCTGTGTCAGCAGTGATTTAGTTTTCATTAATGATTTTTTGTGCCAACAACGACTTAGTTTTGCTGACGAATTTTGGGCCAGTAGTGACTTAGTTTTTGTTGATGATTTTCTGTGTCAGCAGTGATTTAGTTTTCACTGACAAATTCTATGTCAGTAGTGACTTAGTTTTTGTTGATGATTTTATGTGTCGATAATAACTTAGTTTTCATTGATGAAATATATGTCAGTTCTGACTTAGTTTTTGTTGATGAATTCTTGGTTGGCAATGACTTAATTTTCATTGATGATTTTTTGTGTCAGCAGTGACTTAGTTTCGCTAATGAATTTTGTGTTAGTAGTGACTTAGTTTTCTTATCGAAATGTCATACCATAAATGATCTCAGCATTAGCTTGACCTAACCCCACTAAGAGACTCAATAATTAAACCCTAGGATTTTCGTGGGTAACCTACATTTAAAATTAAGAGAATGGTTGGATATGATGACTTTCTTTGTATGATTATATGATATGAGGAACACTTGAATGTGAACATGTGTATTCTTGAAATATGTATGGTATTAGTCTATGAAATTATTAAATGCGAATGTATTGATTGGTGACCATTTGATGTAGTGCGACCAGGATCGAACCTTCGACCGGACAGGGACACCTCATGGGAGGAGCAGGTAGGTGATCTTCACCATTGTCCGTATTTATGTTAAACCTTTACAATGGATTTTATACATATTGTTACCACTCCAACATGGTTGTGTGAGATTACTTATGATATAATTGACCGAATAATGTGATTAGCTTTGGCTAATGGTATCCATGATGGATAATCAGGATTGAATAATGTGACTAGCTCCGGCTGATGGTATCCACGATGGATAATCGAGATTGAATAGTGTGATTAGCTTCGATTAATGGAATCCATGATGGATAACCGAGATTGAACTATGTGATTAGGTTTGGGTAATGGTATCCATGACGGATAACCGGGATTGAACTATATGATTAGCTTCGGCTAATGACATCATTGATAGGTGATCAGGATTGAATAAAGTTTTTATCTTTGACTAATAAAACCTAAATCGGATAATCAAAATAGAATATTGATTTTACATTTGGTTTATAGTATTCAGGTTTGTGAATCGAAGGAGACTGGAAAAAGGGTTAACCTCGGACTCTAGATCACAAGTTGAATGACTGAGATGCATATATAAGATTAATATCGGATGATGAAATCATTAATGACCTTGCTTTATGAAGTTCACAATAAGAATTTATCTATCCAAGTTAATAGTAAAATGTTCAATCATGTAATGTTGTTCATTATTATTACTACTATTTCAAGAATCATTCCTTTATTCTTATATTACAATTGAATTGTAACAGGGACGTTACACAACCAAGGCACATAGAACTCCATTTCATGTGTTTTGTTATAAATTATGTAATCATGTAATTAGGTTATCTGCATTTTGTATAACAATATAATGACTAGGTATTTGTCGATCTACACTTTTGTAAAAGACTTGTAATGAAAACTATCTAGAAACAGGGTTGTGGATTTATAAGTATGAAGACATAATGATATGAATGCATTGTATTGTGTATTTTTTTTTTATTAAGATGTTAAATCATGTGATTATACAAGCATTGTGTCATATCAATTAATGAAACTCTTAGATTTGATCTATAAATACTATTGTGGAAAGTATCAATGGCCAAGATGATGTATATATTAAAAAATAAAAATAAAAATTACCATCATTTTTGGGTCATTTTGAATAACATCGAATCATGAAATGATATGAAATCTTGCGGTATTCCATGTTCTTATAAGCTAAGGTATGAGAAATACCTACAATTAAATATGTAGGTGCTTGTTGAATGACATATATATTGAATTGACCCGCATGAGAGTTCCACATGGAGAGATCACTTGTGTCTATGGAAAGACTCACATGACAGTTGTGTAATATTTTGATCCTTAGACTTGAGATCACCAAGTTATCTTATATAAAGAGTGTTATATTTTTATCCTTGTACATGTTGTCTTAATCAAGGGTAACAAATAGGCAGTTATTGGGTATAACATGCACTATATAAAGGTATTTAAATAATCAAGAGATGATTCGTCAACCTAGGTGAATTTTAAAAATATTTTATTTGTTCTCAAATAGTATTGATTGTAAATTCTTACGTAAGATGGAACGAGACTTGAAAAGAGTTTCAAATCTTATTCAAAGCATCGATAACTATGGTATTGAGAACAAAAATAATTTAACAGAATAGACACACTCTATGCTATAATGTCTAAATTGAAACATTATTGATGAAAGGATAATAATTATACTGGGAAACTAATCACTGAAAGATTAAGTCAAACCATTTATGACTTTTCTAATATCTAGGGGATCATAACAGGTTGTTAGACATTGTACTTGATCTTCAAATATAAAATTAATCAATTGTTGAATTGATAATAAATTGATTAATTTAATCCTATTTTATATAGGATTGTGATTTATATTTGGAAAAACTTATTAGGGAACCTAATGGATTAAATACTTAAGAACCATTGGTTAGAAATTAAAATGGGATGATTAATGAAGTGTGACTTGATTATAAATAAGTTTTAGAAATTGACTAGAGTGTAATTTATACAGAGAATTATAATTCTATACCTATAAAAATCAAGTAGGGATTTGATTGAATAAATTTTTAAAATTAATCTAAAATAATATATGTGATATTATTTAATAGTTAAATTGATATTTTACCATCTATAGGGTTTTAGAATTTTTTTTATAAATAGAATGTTATGCCTCTTATTTGCTAAGTGAAGTAAGAGGTGAGAAGAGTAGTATGTAAACAACTAAAACACAAAAAAAAAAATAATAATAACTAGTACTCTAAGATATAGTAATGTTTTTTTTTCTAAAAAGATTTATATTTTTATTATCATGTACTCAATATCAAATTTTTAATAAATTTAACATTATTTATGGATTGAGCATAATGTTAATTTTCGAACGTAATTTTGATATTAGGAGGTGTGTAATAATATATAAAAAATTGAGATGAGATTTTTTACGACACTTAAACTAAATATTTAACGTAATTTTCCTTTCTCATTTTGCATATTTGTCCAGCCAATGAAAATTAATACGGCAAAAAGGATACTATGACATTATTTAATCATCCAAATTTGATGATAGAGTTCTCAACCTCGGAAAGGAGTAGCAGGGTGAGGAGTTGCCTATACATAAAAATATTCATAACCTTTTATTCTAATTAATTTATTTATTTGAAAGGTATAGTTTTTAATAGTGTGGGGTTCAAACTGTGTATTACATTTTGATGATATACCAGAAAAATTAATTTAACCAATGTACTTTATGTTATTATCACATTAAGTAAAGCTATATATATAAACTTTTCATGCAAACCCAATGATTCTTAATTTTTTCATAAAAACTAATTATTTAAAATTACTATTTATAGATTTACATATGAAAATTTAGTAGGAAAAACATGTTTATAAATTCCGTTACTAACAAATATTATCCATCACTAATTATAACCCAAAATTATCTCTCACAACAAACTTGAATGAAAAACCTCTCTATAACACCCTCTCAAGAAATTAAAAACCACCAAGCTCTCCTTTCTACCACCACCATCATCGCCATAATGTTCATTGTTCATGTCGTGGATGCCATTGTTACCATTTTTAATACAATTATATATAAGCATTGTTTATAACAAACCTTTTTTTATTTTTATTTTGTAGGGCATGAAATATAATTGTGCTAGCTAGGAACATCAGAATATATTGTTCAACATGACAGAGGCAGCCCTACATGTTGAACAACTGAATCAATTAAAGGAGATATTTGGTCGGTTTGACATGGACTCGGATGGCAGCCTGACCATTTTAGAACTTGCAGCTTTATTAAGGTCACTAGGACTCAAGCCCTCCGGTGACCAAATTCATGTTCTATTAGCCGACATGGATTCTAATGGCAATGGCTCTATAGAATTCGAAGAATTGGTCCATGCCATCTTACCTGATGTAAATGAGGAGGTTCTTGTAAATCAAGAGAAACTTTTGGAGGTATTTCATATATTTGATCGTAACGGTAATGGATACATTAGCGCTGCCGAGCTTGCAGGATCTATGGCCAAAATGGGGCAACCATTAACGTACAAGGAACTTACAGAGATGATAGAGGAGGCAGATACTGACGGTGATGGTGTAATTAGTTTCAATGAATTTGCTACTGTTATGGCAAAATCAGCCATGGAGTTCTTAGGCATCACTTAGCCAATGACCGATTGAAGCATGGTATGTTAATTTTGGTGTCAAAATAAGATTATATTAATAGTCAGTTTGTCACCGTCATTTATCATGGTATGTTAATTGACTTGTTTCTAAAGACATTAGTTGTGGGAGATTATTTTTCTGGAATCCATGAAAGTTTTATGGTTAAAAATGGAACATCCATTATATTGTAGAATAATGAAACCCGTGAATATTTGACTAGGCCTCCATATTATTTCCACGTTATATTTGCTTCAAAATTTTGTTTAAGATATGTGCGTCATCAGAGTAAATATCTAAGTTGTAACTGGTTGTAAGTTTTGAATCTTAGCAAATGCGGCATGTGGCATGAAAAAAAGAGAGAAAAGACACCCTAAAAATGCAGCGGCAACCCTTGATCTAAAGCACATATGACAACAATTTTTGTTATGTAGTCATTTTAGCAACTATCAAGATCAAGTTTACACCGGTAAGGCAAAAGGAGTGACCGATATTGGAAATATGATACTGAAGATATTGCAGAATGTTGAGGCCTCTTGAATGCTTTTAGTTAATAGCATATGAGAATTCATGACCTTGCAACTTAAATTCCTCCTCAAGTCCAGGGAGATGCAATAGGTATTCCTACAGCATAGCAGTTTGTGGTGACATCCTCCCTTGGTTTAGGCATGGCTGATGACTGATCGCTGGTGTATGTGGCTGCAGGATAATACCATCATTAATGGAATTTTTCTTGAGAGTTCATGGCCATCGATTGCTGAATAGGAGTCTTGTATATTTGGAATTAGCTTTATCTAGCAATGATGCATTGGTAGAATTACAATCAGTTTGAAGCAAGGGCATTGAGAAGAATCTGCTGTCCATGTTCTAGCTCTGATGTTTCCGCGAGCCTCAATTCGTCAAGGAGGAGAGCAGAGACCAATAAAATTCTGGTGGGATGGCGCTACTAAAATGGGATCTACAAGTTTAGACTGGCCATGGTGGCAGTGTAAATATGTACGTACGTATATGCGGTTGTTATGCTTGGATTCATATGGAAATTTGTCTATCAACGTTTTATCAAGCAATGGAAGCATCTAAGAAAGTTTTATCAAATGTGATATTTCATCTTCTCATATGAAACCATGTAATTAAGATCTCGTTAATCAACCTTGTGGATTAAGGGGAGAGGGTAGAAGCAATGCCACTGATATTTCTACAAAACACAAGAATATTCACATTTGATTAATGTATTATTATACATTTCATGAATACACAACTACAACTAAAAAATTTGATTTGACCTAACCGCTGCCAAAACATCAGGATTACAGTTTTGGAGCTTATGAAACATTTTTCTCCTAACAGAATATTTGGATGCATGGCTGCTTCTCATCAGGTCACTTGATAATGTCATCTACCAGACATTCTCTTTTATCACGCGGGGCAACCACACTTCTTTTCTCCGCGTTGCATATATATTTACATCCAAAACAACTTACCGTTTTTGCAAAAATCTACAAGAATATTTTGACAATAATCTATACAAATATACCCATCAACTATCCTGATGCTTCCTCTCTTTTAAGTGTTTTGATTTTGCTTCATAACGGGCTGTATACCCTACAGTTGTTGGCCACAATGACCTTTGCCGTACCATATTATACAGTAATCAGGGTCCTCCGTATGCCCGTCAGTGTATCATCTGATGATACAAGGGGAAAACCCGCATTTGTATGGTCGAGTAAGTAAAATAGGGGAGGAGCGATGATAAATAACAACACAAGCAGTGAGATTAGCCAGTAAGACGGGGCTGGTGCACAAGGGCGCTTCAATGAAAACTTTATAGGCAGTTGTTGATAGGTAAGGGTCCAATATTGCTCCGTATACCATGAGGAAAATGAACCAGAATACAATTCCACCCCAGATGAAGAGATGTTGTATGGAGGTGAAATAGTTGATGGATAGTGCCATCTGGCAGTTAACCACCAACACGATGCATGTATACAGAGTGGCACCAAGGATCTCCAAGCCAATTACAACTTCTCCACCTTCGCGAAAGCCATGTACTGTTAGATTTCAATCAGATAAAACTCCATAACCAAATTCTCTTGATTTAAGCCATCAAGCATCACATGTTAGACAAACGAAAATGCATTGAAACATTAAACATATCTTGAGGCAAAAACGGGCAGATACATCCTGGTCAAACACTCCAAGTGCAATCACAGGAAGTGAGTTGAAGAAGACGTTATAAAGAGATAGAAACCAATCATTATATGCTTGTTGGCCTGAGAATGACACATATGCCTCACAAAAGAAGAGAGAACCCAAATGCAATGTTTTTGTAAAAGAAGAAGCATATCTGCCAAACAGCAAGAGAATTATGTCAACCATCTCGATTTCATTCATTGGGTGGGGTTGGCATTGATATAGCACTATTAATTTTCAAGAAACAGCATATTCGATAGAACAGAAGAAGCATGTGCTTTTCGTCTCAACGTTATTCCAAAATTTTAACCAGCTTGACAGATATATAGCAAAAGACCTGGGCATCATCATGCATGAGAAGACATTTTCCAGGGTTCGAGGTAAATTAAAGGAAGATGCCTCAAAAAAAGCTTGTGATGTAATATAGAAAGACTAAAATAGTGCCATTGATGAGATCCTCCTGAAACACCGATGTCCATGAACAAGTAGCGAGCGCTCCAAATATCGGAATTGTGCAACTGTAATATCACTTGACATGACAGCCTGAAATTTTGGGAAGTCAATAAAATGGACAATGGAGAATGCGTTTTGCAAAAGGCATCAATAAATTGGATGCATTGATGAAGCTATTATTAGAACTTACCTGCATTCCTTCAACCCCACTGATACCAACACTAATATCTGCTTCTTGAAGCATTCCAACATCATTTGCCCCATCAATTCCTAAGGTAGGAAATTCCTTTTAAGTTTTTAAAATTTTGGGCTAACAAGATGATTTTTAGGAATTTTTTAGGATGTTTGGCGTAATCCTATAGAGGGTAACCCTATGTATAGGGTCACTACAAGATTGAGTTTGTTAATGTTGAATTTACCTTATAATTAGTGTGGATGTTATTTGTATAGATGTTATGTTATATACAATATTAGTATAGATGGGGTCAATTGGTTGTAGCTATTGTTAATATTTGCAGGTTTGTGGATTTGAGAAGTCTCTAGTATAGAGGAGGTACTGTCGAATTTTTTTAAACATTCGAATTTAATTATATAATTATTCGTATAAAATTGTGTAGATGCATAGAATGAAATCCACATTTCGTCGCTTACGTATGGTCGCAGCTAGTTCTTTTAGCAGCGAGGATGACATATCCTTAGGTGCTTCTTAAGAAGAGGCACTTGCGCCATCAACCGATGCTGCCTCTTCCAGTGCGGTTTCACTGCACAAAAGCGGTGTGCCTTCGCAGCGAAATCAATTCACCCGCAAGTACGAGGCATAGTGGAAGGATGACCTTTCAATGTAAGTTTGTTAAGGTTTTAGTTTTTTTTTAATTATAACATAATTTATGAACAACTAATCAATATTTCATTAATTTAATTTATTTTCAAGTTCACAAACATTGAGGTCATCCGAGTAATATCATCGGCGTTTAAATCGTTGATGGAGATTCCATTATTTCAATGGAGTCAGGTATCCAGACATCCTGAATGGATACCTCAAATTGATGCATGGTTTGATAGATTTGAGGTTGGTGTTAATTTCTAATTTCCAACTTATTTCTAATAATTTATTAATATAATTATAAATAAATTATTATTTTTATTTACCTAATTATTTATACACAGGACAAATTCGCCTGGGACAGGGCGCATGACAAAGTTGTGAGGAGGGTGTGAGAAAATCACGCGGCAACTAGGTAACATCGAAAATAATACAAGATTGTTTTAGAAAAAAATTTATGTTTCAAAATCTAATTTCTGGCTATGGAAAGTAGGTTGCGTGATTTTTGGTATGAAGCACAAAAAAAGGCAAAAAAAACCGCGAGAGATAAGGGTCTCCAAGGCTGGAATGATGTGGCGATTTGGAGGGATTTCAAACCGATATACATCCCGGCAAATATATGGCCACCCTATCTTGAGCACGTGACGTCTGAGCGGTTCACATGACGCTCACAATCCGGTGCTGGCAACCGGAATCGGCCAATTCATCCGTTTGCTGCACATGCAAAACGAATGGTAAGATTAATTTAAATGAAATATATCATTAAAATAATTTGTTGTTAATTAATTTTCATTATAGGTTATGTCTCTTGGACGTGAGCCAAGCCCAATGGAACTGTTTGTTGAGACGTACATGCAGAGTCAAAACCGCCAAAAGGGGGCGCAACAGTTCGTTGACAACCATGCTCAACACTTTATGGTATGTTTGTTCAAACATTTTATTTTGTAAGTTATTATTTTTATTGAATTGAATATGATGAATACTTTTTTCATTTTCAGGAGACCTATAATAGCCGGTTGAGGGAGAGATATGGGGACTATCCTTCGACCCATCCGGATTTGTGGATGGAGGTTGGATCGCCTGGTGGACCCGATAAAAATTGGGTGTACGGGCTCTCCAACATTACGGTCGAGAACTTGCGGGCGGCCTGTAATGTCTCAACCGTTGGGAGCTCCCAATCAGTATCGAGCACCCAATCTAAGGAGTTCGTGGCCTTGAAGTAACACACGACTCAGCTCACTGAAAAATACGACCACTTATCGGCGGGGTATACATAACTCTCCGCAAATTATGAACAGCTTCGCCAAATGGTCATGAATATGACATCACAGAGTGGTGACACATATGCGCCTCCTCCTTTTTGGCCGTATAACAACCAGCCTCCTCCTCCTCCTCCTCCAGCTCCACCATTATGTTAATTTGTAATTAATATTGTTTAACTTTAATAGTTAATTTAATATATTTTTTTAAACACATTCAATTTGTAATGAATATTATTTAACTTTATTTTTTTGTTTTTGATGTTTAATAAAAATTTTATTTGCATAATTGGTTTTTTTTACTATTAATTTATATAATTTTATATTATGTATTCTAAATAATTTTTTAAAGACATATTTAAAAATAATCATAGAGCGTTTTACCGATGGACTGTATCCGTTGGCATTTTACACCGACGAATTTACGGACAGAATTAGTCCGTCGGTATTTCACAGTAGCTACTACAATCACCGACGAATATACAGACGCATATCTTCAGTCGGTATTTTACACACTCACCAACAACATTGCCGATGGCTTATTCCGTCGATATTTCACACAATCACCGACGGAATAAATCCATCGGTATATTTCAAGCGGGAAACTTTTTTTTTTGCACGCAATTTCTGTCTGTAAAACCATCGGCAAATGTTTTTTTAATGGTTGATTTAGCGACGGAATTAGGTATTACCAATGAAAGGAAAGTCGACAGACGTTTTTTGTTGGGGATGTCATCGGTAAAAAAATTACCGACGAACACTTAATCACTAACCGACGGAATATTTTCGTCAGTAGAACTGTGAAATCTTGTAGTGTACATCGTCATCACATGAGCCACATATCTAGTCGTATGATAGAGATGAAGGCTCAATAGGATGCAGCATAGGTTCTACTTGATAGGTCTCCTCAGTCTGCAGCGTATATGGATGTTGAAAGGGGCCTTACTAAACAGTATGCTCAGTTGTGTAAGGATGAAGAGACTTTTTATAAACAGAGATCTTGGGTTCAGTGCCTAAACCTAGGTGATAAAAACACCAAATTCTTTCATAGATCACTACTTCATTTACAGGTCAGGAACAAAATTCATGGTTTGACTAATGAGACAGGAGCTCGAATGATAGATCAATAGGATTTGGGTCAATTGGCAGTCAAATATTTTCAGGGCTTGTTATCTACCCATTAGGTCACCCCTCTAGCTGATGCCTCCAAGTACTTTTCTAGTTGTATTTCACCTGATATGCTACCTACTCTAGAGACTGTTATTACAATTGATGAGAATATGGAGGCTTTGTTCTCCATACCGAATGACAAAGCACCAAGCCTAGATGGCTATACTTCACTATTTTTCAAAAGAAGATGGGGGATTCTTAGTAGTGATTTTATTGATGTAGTGAAGTATTTCTTTGAATTATTTACTCTGCCTAAATGTGTTAATGCTACTAGGATAGCTTTGGTGCCAAAAGTAGAGAATCATGTTACTATGAATGACTTTAGGCCTCTATCTTATTGTAATGTGATGTATAAGTACATATCTAAAGTCATTGTGAGCAGGTTACAATTGATATTGCCTAATGTTATAAGGCCTTCTCAAACTGCTTTTTTGCCTTGGAGACAGAAATCAAATGTCATTTTGTTGACACAAGAGCTCATACATAACTATAATTTACCTAATATTATGTCTAGATGTGCTTTGAAAATAGACTTCAGGAAAGCTTTTGATACAGTCAATTGGGAACTCATCCTCTTTGGTTTGAGAACTATTGGAATCCCTATATCCATGATTAGATGGATTGAGGTCTACATGTCCATTATACATTTCTCAGTGGCTACGAATGAGGAGTTGCATGGGTTTTTTCAGTCAACCAGGGGTATCCGATAGGGTGATCCTATGTCTTCTTATTTGTTTGTGTTGGTTATTGAGGGCTTGAGGGGTATTCTTAGAGAGGCTGTTATGGATGACTTTGTTATGTTATCAAGGCTAGTGATCAACCTAAAAGAGAGTCATGTTTTCTTATCAGGTATGGATGATGATTTGAAAACATCTCTCTTGGATCTCTTGGGTTTTAGGTTAGGCTCCCTATCGGTCAAATACTTTGGGTCCCTTTGATTACTACCTGGCTGAAACATAGTGACTGCATGGCTTTGATTGAGTGGATTCTCTCTAAGATCAAGTTGTGGACCTCGATATCTCTTATATATGTTTGTTGTTTGCAACTAATTAAGTATGTTCTTTTTAATCTAGGTATATTGGTCTACTATGTGTATCCTTCCTTGTTCTATTATTATGAAGATTCAGTGCTTATTTAACTACCTTCATCTGGAAAGGTTCATGTATTTCTCCTTCAAGAGCAAAGGTGGCTTGGGCTTCAGTTTGTTATCCTCTGAAGTAGGGTGGGCTAGGATTAAAAGGTTCAAGACTTGGAATAGACTAGTTATCCTCAAGCATGTTTGGAGGCTACTTTCATATAGATCCTCAGTTTGGTCAACTTGGTTGTATTCTATATTGCCTAGAGGTAGATCATTTTGGCATGTCAAGCTACCTTCAGTATCTTTTTAGTCATGGTAGAAGATTCTTCAAAGTCGAGATTGGTGTAAGGTTATGTTTGTCTCTTGTATTGGTGATGACTCTCTGACTTCTCTATGGATAAATTATTGGTTGCTAGATGGACATCATTTATGTGACCTTTTTCCTTTCAGGACTCTATTAACTACTATATTGTCTTAGGATGCAAAGGTTGTAGACATTATTAAGGATGGTGGTTGGGACTTTCCTTTAGATAGTCAAGACCTTCAACAGATCTAGGATTGCATTAGATTCCACCCCCGGGTTAGCTCTCTGGATCACTATGTCTAGACAAGTTATTCTACAAGGAGGTTCACTATTGATTAAGCTTGGGAGGCACTTCAGGATACCAAACCCAAGAATACTTTGCACCATCTTCTCTAGTTTCTAAGACATGTCCTACGACACTCCTTCATCTTATGGCTTGCCTCTTTAGGTCATCTACACACTATGGATAAACTACAACCTTTTCAGATCATCACCTCTACGGTATGTATCTCATATGGTTCACATGTAAAGACACATGATCATCTGTTTTTTAGTGCTCCTTCTCAACTTCAGTATGGAGATAGATCTCAAACAAGACTTTATTACATTGGCCTTCTATGTCATGATACCCTTTTCTTTAGTGGGCTTCCCTTCAATTCCATGAAAAGAATGACTTCATGCATATTCTAGCACGATTGTCACTCTCTGCTATAGTTGACCTCATATAGTATGAGAGGAATACTCATGTCTTCAGCCAGCGCTACCGATCACAGCATGATATGGTGGAAGAGATCTTTAGCTTGTTAAGATTATGGCTTCTAGACATAGAAGTGTGGTACCAGATATTTGCATAGATTAGATCTACATGGTAGTTTTGATTTTTGTATTTATTTATGTTGTTTCATTTTGGTTTGATGTTGTTTATCTTTTTTAGCTTTCTTATAGTCTATTTGCCCTAATCATATAAGCTTCATGACTTTTGAATTCGGATAACGGATTCATTGTATTTCTTAGGGTATGCCCCTTTGTATCCTTATTCATATTTTTCCTTATATACATCTTAACTTCTCCAAAAACAATGTTCCTTACCTTTGCTACTTTAACTCATTTGAGTGAGTTCTTGCAAAAATCAACAAAAATCATGTTCTCCTCTTCCAATTTCCATCTTCTTATCTTTGTTTTTCTCAAGCTCTCTAACTCTCTAAATTTAGTCACTTAATTATTTGTTTTCTTGGATATAATCCTCATAAGAATACTCCCTTTTGATTTAGCTTTGAAAAAATAAAGAGAGAAAAAAAATAAAAAGGGAGAAAAGTTACTCTCCCTCTTGTTTTCCTTTTGCACTGAACGTAGGTTGTCTTTAAAGGAGGAGAAGATAATTTTTAATAAAATTACCAAAATGCCCTTATTAATGGCCCATGTGTCATCTTTTTTAATTTACTCGACTATTAGTACTCTTGTAAAGCCTTCTCATCCTTTTATTGACTTGAAATTTTAATCTAGAATAAAACAATAAGTCTGGAGATTCCTCACAAAATCTTAGCTCAATCCAACAATCAGATTAAGAGATATGATCGATACCGTAAAACTAGATAGTCGGTGTCTTTTACGCCAAAATATGAATTTTCTGCATTAATTTATTTACTTAGAAAATCATGATATTTTCTAATAATTCATACTCATTAAATTCAATATTACCCCATTTATCACTTGCCTGTCAAAAAAAGTTTTTTAATGGGGTTTACATATCTTCTCATTATTCTTATTATTTTATCCATTGAAACTCGTCTCTGGTTTCGTCAATGTTATGAATTTTAATATAAAATTCACAACCATCATTTTGACTTCATTGATACCTTTAAGTTTATTTATGGAGATCATTATCTCCCTTACATATCACATTTATTATCATTTCCACTATTTATTCATTTCTTTTCATATTAAGTCGTCATTACTCATTGAAGTCTTATTACTTCAATCCTATATTTATGCGAGGGTTTACAATTCAAAAGATGGTAGTCACCTACAAAGATTGACATGAAATGTTGTTGTTTGCCCTTCACGCATATGACACTATAATCAAAACTTCAACAAGAACTACGTCATGTTATTTGGTATATGGGATGGAGGAGGTGATGCCTTTGGAAGTGAAAATCTCATTGTTAAGAGTATTGATAGATTCTATGCTAGAATAGGCCGAGTGGGCCAAAGTGAGGTATGAACAGCTAAACCTGATTAGTAAGAAGAGGATAGCTGTGATTTGTCATTACCAAACATACCAGAAAAGAATGGCTAAGGCATATAATAAGAAAGTTTGACCTCAAGTGTTCCAAGAAGGAGATATAGTGCTGAAGAAAGTATTTCACTTACTAAGGGAAGACTAGAGTAAATCGGTACCAAACTACAAGGGTCCATATATAGTGAAGAAAATTTTCTCAGGAGGAGCTCTAATGTTATCTACAATGGATGGAGAAGATCTAGCTAGACCTGTGAGTTTTGACTCTGTAAAGAAATATTATGTATGACGTACCCAGTTTCTTCCTAATTAGCAAAGTAGAGTTTGGCCACAAATTCTGGTATACAGAACCTTTCTTTATAAATTACATGATCTTAAAGTATTTGAAATTCTTTTTGTGAAAATCTTGAGATAATTGACTTTATGCATGATTACATGGAATGAATCACTATACTCAAAATGAGATTCAAGCAATTCTCAATTAGGAGGTGACCAAACCAAACAAACCAAAACTAACTATAAGATAAAACTTGTCTTTGAATAGCATTTTAAATTGCATGGATAAATGATTAGTAGTGGCTCAACAATCATGCTCGAATTATCTAAAAAAAGAACAAAGTTTATCCATTTTAACGATGTATGTTTGAAATAAGAAAATGTAGTCTTTGTTTATCATTATAAAGAGGTTATCCTTTATAGTCCTATTTTTTAGCTTGATCATATTCTTGAAAAGAAAAAAAATCTGACTTCGAGGACATTCCATACTAAGGGCAAGAAACAATGTGAGAGAAACAATCCAGGCTTTCTCTTTTAAAACCAAGACTTCTGAAGGCCTGATCCATAAACAAAACTAGACACCCCTTTTTGATTTTTAAAGATCAAAACATGGAAAAGTGATTCATGGACATTTGATGGTTTTTGGGGTTGAGTTGAATTTTATAGTGAACATTGCCCTTATCTATATGTATTCCAAATGCCAGAGGATGAACGATGCTAAGGATTTTAAAGTTGACACCAGAGTTTAATTTGTTTTTGTGGACTGTTATTCTCTCCAGGTTGGCTCAAAACTTGAAGTTAATAGAAGTTGTAGTTGCATTTCAGGAGATGGAGGCCTGTAGAATTTTATTGAACAATTATACATGCCTGAGTGTATTAAATGCTTGCTCGTTAATTTTATCTCTTGATTTAAGGAGACAGATCCATGCAAAGGTGATCATGACTGGTATGAAGGATGATGTTCCTGTTGAAAATGCACTTATTAATATGTACATGAAATGCTCTTATAAGGTAAAAGATGGCTTGAGAGTGTTTAAAGGCATCTTTGATTGATTGCCTTTTTTAACATGGTTTTCATCAAAATTCTTTTACTCATATATGGAGATGACAACTTTTAGACTTCAACCAAATTCTATTACACTATCAATCATCCTCAGATCCTCTAGGGCAACAAAATCTGCAAGTCAACCAATAAAGTTGCATGGATATGTAATCAAGTTAAATATTGATCATGATATTGTTTGTAATAATTTTGCATTGTGTTTGTGTTGGTTGTGGAATTATGGTGAAAATTGAAAAGGAATTGTTGAAATGTTATTTACGAGTTATAGTGAAAATTGATTGAGTTGCTTTGATGGAAAAGAAATGTATAAGTTTATTTGATTGAATTTTGGCTAAAAAAAAAGGAGGATATGTTGGGGAAGATGATAGGGATGATGCTGGATTTTTTGATTGGTAATGCATGCTTGAAAATGGCTAGAAATATTGTAATTTATGGTATTTTTGTAATTAAATGTAGACTATCATCGACTTCTTTTCAAACAAAGCCGACAACTCTTTATAAGAAAAATAACCCAATGATTCTAGTAGCATTTTAATTATTTTTAACTTTTAAAGGTTTTTTAGTCTTTATCATAAATATAATGACACTCTTATAAATAAATATATATTTTTTATTAATTTTTTTTTCGATGTCATCTTTTAAGGATATAAAATGTTATTTGCAGTTAAATTATATTATGTAAAGTAAGAAAATATCAAAACTCGAGGTGATAAATGTACTTTTATCTATTTTTAATACAAAAAAACGTGACATCAACATAATTTTTTAACTTTTTTTAAAAAACAAATTAGATTTTATCTGGTCGCCTAAGTTACAAATACATTTATAAGGTCATCTGAGCTATACCTAGTAAACTTTTACCGAGTTTACTTTGAGACCTATCTTGGCTTTCGAGCCAGGTCTATGAGGTCAAGAGAGGTCAACAGAGCAACATATTAACTCACGGAACTAAACTAAATTAAATAAGTTCGTCGAAAAGTTTTTCATACCAAGGCACGAGTAATTGAGTAGTATAACACTAAAAACATGTATTTTTAATTTTTGGAGGAGTGATTTGTGTTTTAAAAACATTATATTTTTAGAAAAAAAAATCACCACAACTCCAAGCCAAACACATACTAAATAGCTTCTTTGAGTTTTATTAATCAATTTAGCTTTTTAAATTCCATTTTGATAAGGAACGATCAGAAAGGGATGTTATGTGTGCATATTCATGGTGGTGTGGTGGGACTCATCCGAGAAGGTTTCACGGAGAATAATTAATTTATCAAGAACATCCAGGGCCATGTGAATAACTTCTAAAGACAAAAGTTATTTCATGATTCCACTTCATGATCCTTCCCCGCCATTCCTGTATTTTTTTCATTTTTCATAATCAACTTCGTCTTTTTTTATTTTATTCGGCATTTACTAGTAATTCATTCATTATACATACAATACTCTAAATGATGTGGGAGAATCACTGTTCCCCCACACCTAAATCACTATGGATTACAATAGTAATCCACAGTGATTCTTCTCCATATTTTTTTGCTAAATTTTCTCTTTTTTCTTTTTTTCTTTAATTTTTCCCTTTTTTTTCAACTTTCCTAATTTTTCTTTTTTTTTT
>Ga0325403_1000514_pt1 | contig 27517 bp, 17 predicted proteins | sample PopdelMetagenome_19_FD_205665 | JGI IMG/M metagenome (GOLD analysis project Ga0325403, IMG submission 205665) | Populus deltoides microbial communities from Bellville, Georgia, United States - Xylem-PdKOR-R4 | ecosystem: Host-associated > Plants > Phyllosphere > Stem > Wood/Secondary xylem... | reverse complement strand
AATTTTTTTGCTGAGCAAAAATAATTTACATGCCATGTAGACTTCTTTTGTTTGAGGCGTAGTGGTTGATGGAGAGTTCGATTTGGGATTTAGAAGATTTTAAATTTGGGTTTGTTCGATCTTGTATTAATATTGGTGAAAGTAAAACAGGTTTTTCTTTATTTCAATTGTTTTTTTTTTTGGAAAGATTGAATTTCAAATTTTCAATTATGCAGTGAGATTGAAGCTCAAACTTTCAATCTTTAAAAGATTTTCTTTGAGTTCTTAATTAAACTTGAAATTAAGAGCATAATTATCTTGAGTCTCTCTTATTCAGTACTGTAACATTGACTCTCATTGTCAAGATTTCTTTCTTTGATTTTCTCGTTCGTTAGTACAATAATGTCCCCAATCTCTCTAGAACTGAAACATAATTCCACTTGTTAGCAGCTAACAAAGAAAGGAAACAAGTTGGTCGCTGCAGACAAGGAGAGGACTTTGTGCAAAGCAAATTTTCAGATATTGGTCGATTTGTTTTCAATTTCCTAGCTACTTTTCATAGCTTGAGTGTTTTTTTTATTAATAAAACAAAGTTGAAACCCCAAATTTTGATTTTTGTGTTGATTACAACTTGTAGGAGTTGTAGGTGGTTAGGGATGGTAATGAAAAGGATGGAAGATGGTGGATTGTGACTGGATTTGTTTTGAAATTTCTTGGTTGTTTTTATTTTGATTTCTGGATTTGTGTATTGTGTTGTTAGTCAAAAAGAAAATTGAATTCTAAGTTCAATTTAATTTATTTAGTTTTTTTTTTATCTTGAACTTGACAAATGATTTGAATATCATGATATTCAATTAATTCTTTTTTTATTTAGCTCAAACTTTGTCAATAACATAAGAAAAATCAAAGGCATATGAATATTAATTAAATATAATTATTTTACAAAATTAATTCTTTTGTATCGATACTTAATTTATATTGATTTCAATTTGAATGTTAAAATCATTTAATATCTTTATCTTATATGTATTTCATTTTAATTTTTTATTTTGCATTGCCTACATATCACGAATTATTGTTTTTTTCTGATAATAGTTTCTTTATCTATTGAACACGTATTTTCTTGAATATAAGTTTAAATTGTTGTATTAAATTACATACATAGTAATAATTAATAGACAAAAAATCAATAATATTGTATTTATTTTTAGAGATTTAAAGGGTTTTGGATTACACAATGGATGATAATTCATAATGATCGAATAAATTAAATTTATTAAGCATAGACATCTGTTTCATGAGAAGAAAATACTTTAACAGCTAAAATAGAATGGGGTTGGTTACTTTACATACTGTAGTATTTTTTTGTCGTATATTTTTTTTATTTGCATCTTTATATACCCAATTGGATACTCAATTTGTGGAATTTTGTGAAGGAAGAAAAAAACTCAATAACAGGAAACTAAAGTGGAAAACATGGAGAAAAGTCATGGCTAATCTAAATTATATTTTTGTCATTTTACTTATATTTTTCAACCTTGACTGTCTATTTATTTTTTTAATACTCAAATTTGATTTAAAAATTTATTTTTCTTACACTATCAAAAAATTAGCAAATACAAACGGATATACCAATAAAATATTTATGTCAATCAAATTTGATACTGCGGTGAATTTTTCCGACTGAATATGTCATTGCAGGATCCATCAGTAAACACTGACAAAAATACTCCCTGTTTACATACCGAAAGAATTACAGCTAGGAGAGAAAAAAATGAAAAATGAAGCTAAAAACTATGATGATGTGTTATTTTTATAGATAGAATTACTGATGGATTTAAATCTATTGAAAAATTCATCTATAATATTTAACTTATAACTTGACGAGTGACCCTCCTCTCTCCCAATGTTATCATAAATCAACATACCACTACAAATACAGTCATCCCAACACTTAATTTGTCAGCATCTCTGTTTTGATTCAAATTTTATTGAGGGTTCCCCCACTTCAAGTAAGCAAAACTTCATATTTTTTATTGTATATTTTTGTAGTTTATGTATTTTGTTTGGGTATTTACTTATTTTATAGTTTTTTCCCATAAAAATTTATTATATGAATATATTATTTGTACATTTTAGGATTTGTTTGAGATTTTATAAAATTGTATTGTTTGTAAATTGATTAAATTTAATTTGAATTTATGACTTAGATGTTTTGTGATGAAATAAATAATAGCTTATCTAACAAGTCCGTTTTATATTTTGTCGATTTTATTGTTGAGTTGAAATTTTTGGTAAATATATAGAAATTTGAATTTATATAAATAATTGATAATGAATTAGTTGTACTATTAAAGCAATTTAAATAAGTTTGAATTAAACCAATGTTATGTTATTTATTTAGTTTATATAATTAATTAATACATGTTGTCATCAATATTCTATGTAGGTTTGACATACGTAATAAATGATCGTTCATAGATGTAGCGAGATTCACCCGAAGAGTTGCGTAGGATGAATTATTGTATTGTAGTTCAAGGTTTCATTAATTACGCACTATCTAATACGAGATATATTAGTAGAGGTAATATTATATGTCTATGTAAGAGATGTAAAAATAAAGAGTTTTTCGATCCAGATGTTATAATAATACATCTCCTACAAAAAGAGTTCATTTAGAGATACCTGTGTTGATTTGCACATGGAGAACCATATGTTCCTCACGAGACCATAGTAGAAATGATGGTGGGGTTAACTTCTAATTCTAACAATGTGCATGAAGTTGTAGATGACAATAGTAATCCTTATAAAAATATGGTTATTGATGCGAAGTGAATAATCGAGGTTATGTTAGTCAATGTTCAATAGTAGATGAAGAATCTGATACAAACGAGACCATATTTTTTTTTTATCTTTTGAAAGATTATGACAAACCATTATGGGATGGGTGCACAAATCATAGTAAATTATCGATTGTTGCACAGGGTGCCTACCATGAAGTCGGATCATGAGTTGAGTGAGGACGACTATGAAATAATTGTTGAATGAGAGAACAACATTTTATCTGAAGAGAATAGGTTGAAAGAGAACTTTTATGCTGCTAAATCCATGATGAAACCCTTTGGTTTAGGATACTAGAAAATTAACATGTGTCCAAACTTCTACATGTTGTACTACCTTGAAAATACAGAGTTGACCGAGTATAAAACATGTGGGCATGCTCGTTATAAACTCAGAACTTGTAGGGGAGGGACTCTTGTCGCACGTAGAAAACTTAGATACTTTCAAATCACATCTAGACTGCAAATGTTATTTATGTCAATAAAGATTGTTAAGCACATAAAATGCATCATTCACATGATGCGGTGGATGGAGTGATGATGTACCCTTTTGATAGTGAAGCCTAAAAACATTTTAATAGGATGCATCGTTATTTTTTAGTGGAATCAAGAAATGTGCGTCTTGAGTTATGTACATACGAGTTCAATCCATTCAGGTCATTTGCTATCTTTTATTCTTGTTGGTCAGTGATACTCACGACTTACAAGGGATATGTATGAGGTCGGAGTATCATGTTTTTTTTTTTTTGCTTTCAAAATTTTATCCTTTTTCATTTTCATCAATTTATTTTTTTGTAATTTTTATTTTGGTTTAAAAATTCATTTTGTTTATTTTTTCATTCTTGAATTTGAGGAATGATAGAGAAAGTCTTTAAAAAACAATGTAGGAGAGAGAAAATTGAAGGTTGGCTAACTTCCAGCCATGAAATAAAGTCGTTCTTGGTGTCGATGAGTTTCATTTAATAAGGTTTTTGTTTTGGTATTTTTTGACCTTTTCCGTGCTGTAAATTTTATATCGAGGTTAAGAAACATTTTTCCCTGATTTTATTCTATGTTTTTGGACCAATCTAGAACTATTTTGAGTTGAGATATTAGTTTTTAGATCTTATAAGAGTGTTTATTAGGTTTTTAGGTAAAAATAGATTGAAAACTTATTTTTTAGGTCCAAAGATCCTGGCTTTTATTTTTCAACCACTTCAGCAATGGTTGAAAATCTGGGCTCCAAGACAACGTGTCGTTTGATTTTTTATATCAAGGAAAAAAAATGAAAAGGCTAGGCATGTAGGCTTAACCTTTTTTACCCTTTAATTTTTTTCCTCTTAGATTTAAATTTAAATTCTATAAAATTCTATATGTTTTTTATCTTTGATTTTATTTTATCTCTTTTCCGTGTGAATGCTTATTTTTAGTATTATATAATTAAATAAAAAATAAATTTAAAAAAAAACATTAAACCTGAATAAATTTCTAATTTAAATCATGAGTTTTATTTAAATCCAAAATATTATCTTCTCAAAATTTAAAAATAAAAAGCTCATCATTATTTTTTCTTTAATTCAAGTTGGGTGTTGAAATTTTTTTAATTGAGATCTGGTTTTTATCCTTTTACATTAAAAATAACTTATAGTACGGCTGGCAACGGATCGAGGACAAGTGGAAAAAACTAAGCATGAAATGAGTACCAACTAGAAATAAACTAGAACTCCAAATGGAGACATCTTGCTACAGGATCTAAAGAAGTGTTCGAGGGAGAAAATCGACACCATCCAATGTTATCATACCATGTGTGCTCAAAAGTCACTCAATGGCCATGTTTCGAGGAGAAAGAAAAGAAAAATGACAATTTTGAAGTTCCAAAACGAGGAAAATAAACCAAATGAAACTGTGTCCCTTTCCAAATTAGTTTGCCTGGTCACATGGGATTTCCCCGAGAGTTTTAAGGTAACAACAAATATTTCGACATTTTTTTTCCATGTAATATATGGAAGTAGCTAGGAAAGTTAACTGATCACCCTCCTGCTCCCCCCACTGTACACTGGAGACTAGTCTTTTCCCCCTTTCACCGCTCCATCTCATAATAATTCACGGCTCTAGTTTGATTATTGTCATGTTATGGACTATGATGGTGAATGGCACAGCCGAACTGAACCTTCCCTCGGTGTAAAATACTGACTTTACTCTATCTCCTATGGAGAAAGAGACAGATAAAGCAGAGGTAGGATATTAGAAAATTGGCATCAGGAGCCTTTGGCTTTTTGTGCTTTTGTCCAACCCTCTCCCAGTGAGAAAAGCTACAGACGGCATACCGTAGAAAACAGTGGAGACTAGAACTTGATAGCATTAGCAGCTTCTTCTTATAAAAGAGCAATTGCCTACCTAAACCACTCAAAAACCCCCCCACCTCTCCCTCTCTCTTTCCCTTGGAAAAAGAAAGAAAAAATATATAGCTCTGCTTCAGTCCACAAGTCAAGTGAAGAAAAGCATGGACAACCAAAGAAGTTCTGTTCTAAGCTGGGCTTACTACTGCCAAGGAAAGGTAATATACATTCCTTGAATCTATTGGTTCTCTTAGAATTAATTTTGCTTTCTGTTTTCCATACTCTCTGATGCTAGGAGTTTAATGGGGTTTTCTTGTTTTCTGCTAAGTGTACAAAATGAGGTTTCTGATCTTGGATATTAAGGAGCTAATTTCTGACGGGACCTCTGTGTTTTGACTAATGCAGACTATGGATGACCTTAGGAATTCCCTTTTGTACACAACTCTAGAGCTTGAACAAACAAAGCTAGCAGTCCAAGAAGAGCTAAGAAAGAAAGATGACCAATTGTTTCATCTCAAGGATCTATTGAGCAAAGCCATCAGAGAACGAGACGATGCACAAGAGAAATGGAAAAGACTTGCCATTGAGAAGGTCCTGCTCCAGCAGCAGCAACATCACCAAAATGCTCCTCTCTCTGGGATTTCCAGCATTGAGGACGAACCCAGAAGAGGAATTGACTCCAGCAATGGCTTCTCATCATCAGATTGTGAGGAGAGCATTGTTTCATCTCCTGTTATTGACCAGACTCCACAACCATCCCAATTGCCCCAAACAGCAGCACCACAAACTATCCCTCAAGCAGCAATTGAGTTGGTTCCTGAAAAGCCATTACCTGAAAAGGGAAAGCTTTTACAGGCAGTGATGAAAGCTGGTCCACTCTTACAGACTCTCCTCCTAGCTGGGCCACTTCCTCAATGGAGACACCCACCACCACCACTCGATTCCTTTGAGATCCCACCTGTCACCATACCTTCACCACCACCCCCACCACCCGCAGTACCTCAGCTCACCCACCAAGACTCATTAACCAACACTCATGGTTGCTATAGAAAAAGGGTTCTCTCCGATATTGGCTTTGATTCTCCTACAGAGACCAAGTACCAAAGGATAGCCCTCCACTGACAACCACACAACCCACTAAGTTATGATTTACAACTTTTATATATATTTATATCATTTAAATATACCACTAATTAAAAAAATTAGTGAGGAAAAGGAATTGCAGGATGGGCACGAGACTGATCTAGCATTTTTGTACAGAAGAAGTTTGTTTTAGAGAAGCTATTCCAAGTTGACCAAAGTGATGGGAAGACAGAAGAGTAGTCGATGGTCTTGTTCTTGGCCAATGTTTTTGGGTGGAGATTTTGGTCTCTTTCTTCTTTTTTCTTTCTCTTATTCACATTTTAGTTTTTGTTCCATGATGTGAAAGGGGGCTTGATGTTTTTCACTGCTGTTGCATGTAACTTGTAACTCGGATACAGTAGTCGTGGTGTGCAGGTTTGAGAAAAAGCGTGTGAACTTGAAAGGGAGATGAACACGAACCGCAATCAAAAACATTGGTTGATGGTTGTGAAGTTGTTAGGATTGGAAGATGAGTAAGGCCAACAGCCATAGGGTTTGAGAGACCTGCTTGTCGGGTTGAGTGGGTCCCACAAATCAGAATCAGGATCTACTACTGGTGTGATATATGATTATATTACTCCTTTTTTTTTCTTTTTTCTTTTTTCTTTTTTCATTATTGAAAGAAAAAGTATTGATTATACGAGTCTAGTTTTCTTGTGTTTTTAAAGGCTCCTAGTTTGGCCATGTCTTCTGCTCCTAGATTAGTTTATCAGCATATCCAGTTTTATTAAGAATTATAATTTTTAAAAATTGATACTTTAAAATCTCGAAGTACGAAATGCAATTACTCAAGATTATTTTCACCTCCTCTCTTCTTTAATCTTTGTTTGCTACCAGGCAAATCCAATCTTTTTGCTCTCTCTTCTTGCGATAATATATAAACAAAGACAGACGCACTGATTGCCTCCAGGACTGCATGAAGCCCTAACAGCGAAAACTTAAGCCAAGAACATTGATAAATAACTCTATGATCATCTCCTTTAATATAACATATTTGTTACTTCCATGTTTATCCTTGTTATGACTGATTTGAACATGGAGTTGATCTGTTCCCACTCTAGTTAGGCAAGCAAGCAGGTAAATATAATTTAAAAAATAAATTAAGATAAATTTTACTTGAAATGAAGTCTGAAGCCAAGTGTCAACAGAGAAATACTGAGCAGACCATCTGCAATGTCCAGCTTCTTAAGCAGCAGCCAAGGAGGGCTGAAGAAAGAGAACGCGTCTAACTAGCAATTGATACGACCCCTTGGACAAGGTTAAAAATGTTAGGCTGCTATAGCAAGAGCCGGCATGGATTGTCTGGTCTACACGGCAAATGCTTAGAAATGGTGGGGGGGAACTTGACTGGAAGATCGATCTGTATTTGTTCAAAAGATTAGACAGGACCTCCTTGCTCGAACTTTCTTTCACTTCGGAAGGGAGAGGTCGCCATCATAATTATTTCTTGCACTAGACTGATCAGGCTGACAAGCCTTTCAACACCCTTTCGTCTCAGAACTTCTTGCGAAGAAGATAATATCAGGCAATGCAATGATAGGAATTAAAAAATTAAATTAAATTAAACCAGCAGATAAGTATAGGAAAAACTGCATTTGCCCACAGTTGTCATGATAATGACAATAACTGCAATTACACGGACCCTTTAGAAAGAAATTCACTTCCATAAATTTGTTTTCTTCCATAAATTTGTTTTCGTATGTGACTTTACTGAGAAATAATTTTAAAAAAACATATTGTAACACCAAAATAATATACACCAATTCCACTAACTTCTTTAATTTGAAAGTTGACGAAGTTATTCTTCGTTCATCTAAACTATTAGATGAAACTCTTGAATCCTATTTAACAAAATATACATTCTCAAAATCAAGATAAATACTTGACAAAAAAACAAATTATACATTGAAAGAGTTTATTGCAAAACACAATTAAAAATATCATTTCTCTAAATTATTTACATTTATAAATAGAACATTGAGAAAGCTAAAATATATATTTTATATTTACACTCCAATTAAGAATAAATATAAATCTTTTATGGTAATAATATAGCAACGACTTGTTTTTATAACCCAAAGAAAAAAAAAGGAAGTGGTAATTACACTAAGAATATAATTAATCTTTTTCTTAATTAATGATAAAAGATCATTGTTTTAAGATTATTATAATTTGTCGTACATATTTGTCAAAATTGATGCATGTTGTTTATTGCACAATATAATGAAGGTGAAGAAGGTTTTACTCCCACCTTAAACATAATGAAGGTTAGACTTACATTAATCACAGAAAAGGGCTAAAACCTATTACCCAGCCAGTAGAAAAGTAAGCAGTAAACCCACCTTACGGTTTAAGACAATTACATAGATGATCAAAATCCAGGGTGTAGCTTAACTGGAGGTTTATTTTTAGGATTTGTGAGATTAATTAAGATATGCACAAGTTAATTCAAATATTCATGTTAATAAAAAAAAAAACATGATTTAGAAAAGAAACAACAAAGATAAATCCTAACCTCACAGGAGGATTCCTACAACTCCAATTGAGCTACAAGTTTCTATTTTTAGAGCCTAATTTGATTATCTGTCCCCCCTCCACCCTCCTCTGTTTTAGCAATGGGAGTGCTTTTGCTTAATTGTTCAAATAAAAAAAGTTTTTGAATTAATGAGATAATGATTGTGCTTAACTCTGTCATTTAACAACTAGAAATTGTGACATCTTGGTGTTGCAGTTCAGTTGTTTTCGGAGTAGAGTTTTCCTCTAAAGAAGCTCTAAAGAAGGTGACTGTAACAGTATCAAATGTGCATGGGATGCACGCTTCGGCAGGCTAGCCAAAACAGGTCCTGAGGGTGCTGGCAGCCATGCCAACAGGGGAGAAATCGGCAGCGCATATTTATGCGGTTGTAGGTTCGTCAAAGGAAAATCAGCAGCGCAGATTGTTGACGAATATTGGCTTGACGATAGACTGTCCAGGCCACGCAGGAAAACTCGTCAGGGGGATAGGCTGACGAGAACTGAGGCTGTCGAGGAATTCGGTAGCGAAGACATTGGCAGCCTGCACGCAGATGCGAATTCAGCAGCGCAGGATTTGGCAGCCTGCACGCAGATGCGAATTCGACAGCGCGCAGCAGCTTGTGCAAATCAGGGGCTTGACTTGGCACGATGTAAAACTTGGACGAAGGACTGTCCAAGGCATGTGAATGACTCACCAGATGACGCAGCAAGAGCTAGCAGTTGGGGCTGCCAAGTGGGCATGCAGAACGTGGGTAGTGGCAGTTATGGATATCCAAGATCATGGGATCATGGGGGCTGAACATGGGAGTTGACCATGGGTTACTCTCAACCCACTAAAGATCATGGGGGATCATGGGGGGAAAACTTCCCACTACTTAGTAGATAATGGGGCCATTATGTTCATGGGTGAACATGGGTGAGATAGTGTCTCACTACTTCCTTAAAAGTAGGAATGGGGGGTGTGCCTTGTAAATGCTTGTCTATAAATACTTGTTGTAGCTTTTGGGTGAGGGGGCGGCATGTATGGGCATGCAGCAGCATGCGTTGGGAATGTTCAGCATGTAGGGGCATGCAAGAACATGTAAAGCACTAGTTAGAGGTAGCTTGGTGTAGCATGCAATCTTTGTGCATAGCACACATACGGAATTGTGTATAGTTTTCTTTGTTAACGAGATCAATAAAGGTTGGGAAAGAGTTCCTATAAAGCTTGTTGTGCACTTTGATTCTTATTCTTGCTTGTGTATTCCGCTTGCTTAGGTACTAGGCAAACACTAATGGGATTGGCGAGGGAAGGCTGAGTCTAGCGAGGGACTAGGCTACCGCACGGTTCTATTCACGGAGAGAAAAATTACCCTGTGACAGTGACCATGCTTTGCTGACAAAAGGGGTAGCTGCATGATAATTTAGTATTGTAACAATGCTCAAAGCATAGACATTTTAGACTCTCTTAATATTAGAAATCAGATGTTCTTTTTGGAACCGAGAGGGGCCTGTGTTTCAAGCAAAACAAGAAAATCCCAGTGAACTGCTCAAGAACTTGATCTTCAACGCCATCTGGTAGCTAGCTATCATTTGGAAGTCATGCTCTGAGTATGGAAGCTCAAACACAACTAGTAGTCAATGGGATATTGAACGGAATGGTTTTGATTTGCCCTGACATTGCTGATCTTTACAAGGAAACTTGCCTGGAAACGACAAGACATCAGAATTCTGTCCCATATTCATCTTCACTGTCATTCTTGATTAAGCATTGAAAGGCATCAACAGAAGCTCTTACACGCATATTAACCTGTTATGGTCTGACAAATTTTGTTTTAGTCGCATGAATAGAATTTCACTTGCAAGTGAAATGGGAGCAATGAAGAAAGAAAAAGATGTACCTGTTGTTTAGTCTAGGATCTAATGAAACTTTTAGTGCATTTTTCAAAAGGGCCAGTTACATTAAGATTCTCCAACCACTATACAAGTTTCCCTTAGATCCTCCATTTGCCAAAAATCTTAATTTTACCATGGATTTATCATAACTCGTTAACTCCATCCTTTAATCTCGATAAACATGCTCTTGTCTCCCATCCTTTGTAGTTCTGACATGAATGTCGCTTTGCACTCTTACTGTACAACTAGCCAATGTCTCGTGTAGTATTTTCTAAGAACAATGTAATAATGTTTGCTGAAAATTTGATAATGTTTTATTATATTGATCATATAATACACAATCTTTCGGTTATTAATACGTTTATCTTTTTGGCAATTCATATATTTAATATGGTTTAGCATTGAAGCTACTGGATTGAAGCTACTGGCTATTTAGGCATGCATTAGCAGCCCAAATCCAATACCCTGCTAATGTTAGCACACAAGATTTTGTTCACACTGCACGGACTGCTGATTTCCCTGCTTTAAATCAGCAGGGGAACCTGTATCCTCAGCTGGAAGCATTTAACGATTCTCAGAAGTAAAAACTAGCTCTTCTTTCTCCACGAGTTTCTCTAATTGCTCAATTAATTTAGCCACATGAACCTGAAGAACATCATACTTTCTCCCTTGGTCGATCCCCCTTCTTCATTTAAATCCATAATTGCCTCCTGTATCATATGTATGAATAAATCAAATCAAATAGGAAACTAAACAGTGACAATTTCATTGTCCTTTGTTTTTCTAAAATCCAAGTAGAACAAGGTAAGACTCAAACCAGAGACCTACACTGCTACACCTGCCCTTGCTTTTTAAAGAAGAGTGCTGCTAGACTAAAGACTCGTTCGCACAAAAAACGAAATTTCTAGAGAAGCAGACGTGAAGGAAAAGAGAGCATACAAAAGGGTATACTGCGTGATTTGGAGTATGGTCTATTAAGGTGGCCAGCTGCTGTTTGATGTGGAGTATTTTTGTTTGGTCTTGGCTTGCCATTTTCACGATCATGTCATCCACATTGAATTCCAGTCCCTGTGAATGGCACTACAGATCAAAACAAATATAGCAAATGTTAAACAACCACCTGATATACTAAAGTACAATGAATTTCGTAAGCCCACATTTCACCAACATAACATTCACCACTGTAACGAAGATAGAGGAAAAGTATTAGAACTTTTTTTAAAAAAAATTATTTTCCCGAACCATCAGTTGGGATCCGCGCAACTTGACAGCTAAAACTCGTTATCCAAGAGGGGAGGTGGGGCAAGGGAGGAGTTCCAAGTACTGCATCGCCGAAAGCAACACAGAAAATATTCAGAGGCAATACCGGCAATTTAAGAGGATTGACAATTTGACATTATACACTAAACTTAAATGTCAGCAAGTACAACATAAAAAACACACTGAATGGACTTCGGAATATATTTTATTAAGATGGAAACAAATATACAGAAGAGAAGAATAAGCATCCTCCTGAAAAGGCATAACAACTTAAAAAACAAGCGCTGGCAAATTGCTGCAAAATAAACTCACCTGAGAAAACCAAAACCTTTATTGCATCATAGTTGCCTGAAGATTTTGGTTCTTAAAAGTTGTCTTGTTCTCTTTTTTTTCTTTTTAATTACAAAGACTCTGAATGACAAAGTAGATAGTGGAGTTAAGAAGAATCTTCAATGTTTTGCGATCCCGAACTCCATGAAATTTGTCAATAACCAATACTCCAAGCTCAGAAGGAAGATCCACTGTTCAACACTAAAAACAAACAACCTCATCCACACATCCTAAATAACAGAAAAAACTAGAAAAAAGGTGCCGTAACATCTCACCACACAGACCACATGAAGGAGACTGCCTTAGATGGCCTCCAAACTTGTAGTAAACAAGGGGATGCAAGTTTGTCAATGGATCCCCCGGCCCCAATATATCAGCTTTGCTCCATCAAATAATGCTTCCATGTTATTCCATGCATATTTCAAGATTTGGAATCTTAAAAGTACGTTTAAATTGGTTTTAGCATGCTTAAATAACATTCCATTTCAGAAAATCGGGAGCAAATCCCTTCATACTACCTTGCATAGCAAATCCCTTCATACACATATTCTTTGTTTGCTATTTCAAGATTTTAACCCCATGCCTTCAAGCCTCAGTCCAATGCACAGGCTAAACTACTCAGGATAAGACAATGCCACTGATCAGCTACAGGGCATATACGTTTAAATTCAAAGTCATTGTTCGTTTCCTGCTTTCAAAATCGACATCCGTGGTGTCAATATCACTCTATTAGTTAGATAAGCTATTTTATTTGCTCATGTTGTGATTGGTTATAAAGTGAGTATTAATTTACTGTGTTTTGGTTTTGTTTTGATAATTAACAAAGTGAAAGAAGGAGACGGTTGCTTCTACTGGTAATTTCTATTTGCTGCAATCACTGAGATGTTGGTTTGTGTGCATCAGGGTAGTGCCTTGCATGAGAAGAGGATCTTGCTTAACCCTTCTTCAAGAAATTGGTTTAAAACCTTCCCGCTGAATCTTGTTCTCAAACATTGCCGCTTGCAGATTTTCCAATCCCGACTTGAATGACGCTGTAGTCTTTGTCTATCCATATAAGCAGCTGAAGGTTAAGTCCTCTTCGTTTATGGAGGCTATAATTGTGGATAGGAGTGCAAGGAAGTTCAAAAAAAGTTTGTCAGAAATGAACTACACAAATATTTCTTCTTTCACAAATTAGTGAAACCATTGTGTAATTTTGAACTGCTGATAGAAGAAGAATAGAGCACTAGTAATTTTGAACACTAGCTAGAAGATGAATCGCACCATTTGGTATTCGATCCGCTCTAAACGGCTATAGGTAAATTTTGAAATATTTTGTTTAAAATTAATTTTTTTTTATGTTTTTGAACACCGTGTATCCCCGAAATCAATCGCAATCTTCCTGCAAAAGGAAGCAATTTAGTTGCCCAATGCTGAAGCGTCGGTGTAATCTTTCCATCAAAAGACCAGCTCAAGTCCTATTTCGCCAAATCATCAAGGAAGCTGGATTACAAGCCTGAACTCTCAGTGGTCATATCCCACATCGACAAGACAAAGAGTAGAGAAACAAATGGTGCAATATAAAAGTGAAACCGTGTTCCTCGAATAACTCATCTTTGCGCTTGGGGCAATGACGCAGCTAGTGAGGTTCTAACCGAGGCGCGTCAATTGCTGGTTGAAAACTATTTCCAAACCCCCTCTTGGGCCTGGGCTTGGCCCAGTGCCTTCGAGAATTTCTGGAAGGGCTCCCTCCGGGGTAAAGCCCTACAATTAGTAGTTTAAGTTTTAATTATATTCTCTCTGTGATGTGGTGGTGCTCCTCATTCAATATCTGTATGGGCTTGGATAGGCAGGAAACAAGGGGATTGTAGGTGCCGTAAGGCGACAGCATCCACCCATTTCACAGGGAGCAGCAGCAGGCGTGGAGGCAGGTAAGGCGACAAGCACTCGAAAGGTGATGCTATGTGGACACCAACTATAATAATTGTTGCGTATTTCAAGAAATAAGGTATTCGATTATTAAGAAAAAGAACAAGATATAATAATCTCCAATTCCCAATGCCAAAGCATTTATTTTTAATCACCTTTTAAAAATTCCAAAATTTGAGCTGAAACAGATTCAAACTTCTATCCTTCTAAATTGATTTTATTTAATTTGAAATCTACAAACCATATTTAAATCATTTTAGGATGTACCTTGGTATAAACATATCGACTGTATCATGTATTTACATAATGGTTGCGCGGGCATTTTTATGATAACCTTATAGAAAAAAAAAAATCAAAACAAATTATGAAATCAAATTCTTTATAAACCATGTTAAAAGAATGAAATTAAAATTTTAAAACAAAAAAAACAAATATATGCATTAATGAATAATGATTTATGGGAAGAGGAATAATAGATCCCGCTTATTAGTTGGCTTTTGTTAATTTTAAAAGATAAAATTAAAAAAAAATTTTAAGTTTAAAATTTGAAGGATTAAAATAAAATTTTTTTATATATTTTATTATTCATTACTACTACTATGAAATACGAAAACCTTTAAATATAAATTACATCAAATACTAAAACTCTACTCCAACAATTCCTACTCAACTATTCAAGACAGTAATCTTATCCTTTATAATAATTTCATTCAATTATGTCTATAAAAAAACAATTTTTTTTTCTAAGATTTATGTTAAATATTCTTTAACAAAACTTCGAAAGTGTTTGGGAAAATCATGTTCCCAAAAATTTTAAATTTTTTTATCTTTTCAGATTGTTTTGATATGTTAATATTAAAAATAATTTTTAAAAAATAAATAAATAAATTTATTTTAATGTATTTTAAAAAAAAACACTTTAAACCGTCACCAGTATCATAATTTCAAACATCAATTCAACTCCTTTATCTTGATTTTTACAATTATATTAGTTAACTTGTTTATTGATTCGTTAATTAACTAAAAGATATGTTTATTTTCACAATGTTAAATAATATGGATTCCATTTTCAGGAAAAAAAAGGGCTAATGTGACTTATTTTATACCACAAGATAAATATGTGCATGTGTAAAAGAAGTAGGTTTTCAGAAGGAACAAAATCATTCAATATGAGAAATTTTATGGTCTTTTTATTATAGCTTTTTCCTTTTCCTTTTCTTCTTTTTTCTTTATGTTTATCTTTCATTGAAAATAAAACAAGATAAAGAAAATAATGATTAATTTTGACCCAGCATGGAAAAGTCAATGATTAATTTTGACCAAAAACTCATAATTATGTTTCTCAAAACACAGGTGATATTTGGAAGCCACAGAATTTAAATTTAAATCCCATAGTGATCTCTTTAGCCTTTAAACTTGGTAATATCGTATTCTTTACAAATGCTGGACTTGAAAATATAGGATGACAATGGTATCGGTATCGGGATTTAATGATTGAGTATATGACTGTGGTTGTATTATTAGCCGAAATCATGGATGCTCACTGCTATCTCTGCTTGAAAGGTATTGCAGACAACCGATCCACGGAGTAGATGTTACATGGGACTTTTTACAGCTTAGATTGTTGTATGGTTAGACTTGGTAGTTACCGGACAAGAACAAACCCTTTTTGGTAACGTTTGGGAATAGGATTGCGGCTGCGTTTTTAAAAAATTTAAATATTTTTTTTTTGTTAAAATTTAATATGGTTTGTACGTTTTGGATCGTTTTGATGTGCTGATGTCAAAAATAATTTTTAAAAAATCAAAAAACATCATTAGCATGTATTTTGGCACGAAAAGTTATTTGAAAAACACTCACAACCACACTGTCAAACACGCTTTTTAACACGAGTATAGGTTACCTGTGTTTTATCGCAGGCTGAGCTGACTTTTCTATAATGTAGAAAATGATGTTTGAGTGCTACGGGGAAAAAATCCATTTACATTCAATTATATATTAGAAAAGGTAACGCCAGTAAATAAACTAAATCTTTAAAGAAAAGGTAATAACAATAATCAAAAGAAAAAAAATCATAAAGAATAAAATTAAAAATAAAATAAAAATTAATAAAACAAGGAGCATCGAGTTAGCATGTCAAACTCGTAACTTGAGTTATGAGATCGGGCTAATGTTATAAAAAACAAATTGAAGAAAACAGTGATGACCAATCCCTAAAAATTCAAATGTAGAAGATTGAAATTGAATAAAAAAATCAACAAAAAGAAGCTCAAAAAAATAAAACACATGCAAACTCTAGGTAAGGCTGCTAAATCTCGCGAGCTGGATCATGTGAACGAGATAACCTAATAGAAGAAAAATAAAGGGAAAATAACAAAGCTTAATTTTTTAAAACAAAAAACCCAATTTTGAAGGACCAAACCAAAAAAATAAAAAAAAAAACACAACCCCAGAAAATGGTCGGGTTAATCGGCCAAACTTGTTGCCCAGGTCACAAGATTCAGATAACCTGGTTTAAAGGAAACTAAAGAAAATCATAAAGCTTATTTTTCAAAATAAACAATGTTGAAAGATAAAATTGAAAAAAAAAAGTGAAGAAACAAAATGTCAACCTGTGTTAACTTATCAAACTCATGACCCAAGTCAATAAGCTGAAAACACCCAATCTAAAAAAACCAAGAAGCCCAATTCTCAATAAATCAAAAGTCAAAAGAAGAAATTGAGAAAAAATCTATTATACAAAAGGATTCAAAACAAAAAATAGCAATTAAAAGAATAAGAATCAAATGTAAAAAAAAATATAAATGAGATGATAATTTATAATTTTGAACTAAAGGGTGAAATTGAAAAGAAAAAAATTCAGAAAAAAATTAATTAAGAGAATAAGGACCAAATATAAAATATAAAATAAATGAGATGACAACTTTGAAATTTTGACCAGAAGGCTGAAATTGAAAAGAAAAATCAAATTCACAAAACAATCTAAAAAAGATCAAAAGAATGAGGATTAAATTTGAAAAAAATAACAAATCACAATTTTAAACTTAAGGATGAAATCGAAAACAAATTAAAATATGATAAAAAGGCTAAGAACACAAATTAGAAATAAAACAAATGAGGATCAAAGTTGAAATATCAATGAATGAGAGGGAAACTCTAAAATCTTGAAGGGCCAATGCGAATTTCAAAGGGAGGGGGGAGAAAAAAGAGGAGAAGAAGAAAGAAGAGATTGTCATTGACAAATCATCGTCTCAACCGCCACACGCGCTGCTCTATATGAAAGGAGGCGTCGCGATGCTTACAACGCCATTACAGAAGATGACATTTCACCATCATCACGAAAGAAAGTGTTCCATCGTCGTCACGGGAGACAACGTTCCATCGTTGGATGACGTGTTATGTACCGTTCGAAAAACATGGAGGTGCTTCATGCGAATGCATACGCTCGCTAGTTTTTTATTAATATTGTTATATATTTATCAAAATACTAAATTACCCTTAAGCTAACTTGATTATAACCCAAAAACATAGATGAAATTACCAAAAAGTCTTGAAAGCAAGATTAATAATTTTTTCTTCTAAAGGTATTAAAGTCATTTTACTAAACTAAAAAGGAAAATATGAAAATGTCTCTAGATGTAAGTTTAATATTTTTTACTTTTAAGAATAATTAAAACATTTTATTATACTAAAAAAAAATATGAGAAGACTATTTAGTCCTTAATTGATAATAACAAATGAACTTTTGTGAAAAGATCATTATACCTCCAAGACCAAGATTACCAGTTTTGTTCACAAGGATAAAATAATAATTTGACTATTCCAATTTATTGTAACTTGAGTCTTTGTGTATAATGAGACCATGATTTTTTTTTAAAATTTTTTTTCTATAGGTCACTTTTTATAATCAAAATAAAGAATTAATTTGTTCGAGATATAGTTGTAAACCTCGACTATCCTGGTCATGAGTTAGGAGGGTCAACTTTAATTTTTTTTTTTTAAAATCAAAACAATGCTGTTTTGATTAAAAAAAATCTTCTTTTAAAAAGAAAATCATAGAGTAGAGGATAGAGTTTTGACCTGGTCAATAAGTTAACTTAAATATTTAATTGGATGAATCAAGTCTTTTTATTTTTTTTATGTTTTTAACTTAAATTGGTCTATTTCTAATCAGTAGAATCCCAGATCAACATGGGGATCCATCTAGGTTTTACTACAATGATGAGAGATTATTAATTGTACAGGGGAGTAAACATTATTCATCCAGCCCAAGTACAAAACTAATCAATAAGATTATAAACAAACCGCAAAACTACGCAAAATCAAAGAAAAAAGAGAGAGTTATCCAGCCCTATGCAACACCAAATGATCAGGGCCCTGTCTATCCAGTTGCATTGCATGTGCTAGGGACTGAAAGGACATAAACCGAGTCTGTTTGAAAGTGTTCTTGTGATTGTTTTTTAAAGTATTTTTCATCTAAAAATGTATTAAAATAATATTTTTTTAAAAAAAATTAATTTTAAAATTAGCACATCAAAATAATTAAAAACACCAAAAAAATATTTATTTAAAATAAAAAAATAATTTTCAATTTTTTTAAAAAACATTACAAATGGCGGATGGGGGAAGTGCTATGGCTATCAAATTGAAAGCACTTCTCCCTTCACCTATGATACGAGGAAGGGTGCCCTCTCTGTCTGTCTTACATGCAAATTCGATGATCATATAGTATATGCGTCAATATCTATACATACAGGACTGATGCAAGTTTCAAGCAACGAGGTGATTTTAGCTGATACTTGTCGACTTTCTTCTTTCTTCCTTTTAACTTTCCAGCGTAGAGATGGGATTGATCACCGGAGCGATCAACGTGGATTCGATCCCTACAAAAAGAGAGAAAGGTGGAAAGAAAAGATTTGAAGCTGATTTTGCTAAGAACATCGACAAGTGGCCATGGCATGTGCATGAAAGTAACACGATGCCCCCTCTAGGCTCTATCTATATTTATTAAGCAAACAAGGGACAAAAAAGAGGATGCATGGCACTGCCGTTCACCATGACTTGTAAGGTTGCTCCTGTGCCTTGCCGTGCCTTTTCCTTAACGTTGGAGGGCTTGAGATTGCGACACTGAAAGTGTTTTTCCTTTTATTTTTAATATTATCGTATTAAAGTAATTTAAAAAAATAAAAAAATTAATTTAAAACTAAAAAAAATTCAAAAATCCTAAGAAATCAGTGTCAATGAGACGACGACTAAGGAGTTTATGCCCCCAAGTGGAAGAAAATGCGTCCATCATTAATAAATTATTTATACCAGTTGTCACAAAAACGACAACATCAACTGACATGGCAAGAATTTATGATCAAGTACACGTGTTATGATTCATGGATATATTATTTTTTTAAAAAAGAAAAAAAGTTGATTTATGTGGAAAGAAGAAAAGGTGTTTCAATAAAAAAAAAAAAATGTATTAAACTGTATTTATTGTAAAAGTAGCATTTTTTATATTTCTCATCATCTGCCTACCATCTAGCAGTAACAGATAGTAAAGATTGTGGATTGATGTTATGAAACCCTACTGGTCACAATTAATACCGAGGAACATATTATTTTTTTAAAAAAAATAACAAAAAAACACTTGGGTGTGGAGAATTATTTAATATTATTATTAAATTCAATATATTACTTGATTCTTTACCTACTTCTATTTAAAAATTAAATTTTATAAAAATTATTTTAATATAATCAGTTTAAAAACAAACTAGCTTATCAGTTAAAAAAATCAAAAAATAAAATTAAAAAAAAATTATAGGAAAAAAAATCTCTTAGCCCAACATTTTACTTAACTCGAGTTTAAAATTAAACCGTATAAAAATTATCTTGATGTGATTTGATTGACTTAACTGGTAAAAAAATAATCTGAATGACAAGTAAAAAAATAATCTAAAGATTGCATTGAAAAAAAAAAAGAAATTGATATAAAAAATCTCTCAACTTAACTTCTTTTCTAGTATAAGTTTCAAACTAAATTATAGAAGTTATGTTGATTTAATTTAGTTAATTTAATTAGTTAAAAGATAATTTGAATGATAGTTAAAAAAATTAAAAATAAAAAAAATATGAGAATTGAAAAAAAAATCAAGTTTTTTAATATAATAGGGTAATATGGTTTATGAAGAATTTAATTTGCTTTTCAAATTATTATTTTAAAAATAATATTAAGTTGTTGTTTTTTATATATATATTTTAATAATTTTGATATTGTGATATAGAAATTAAAAATTTTAAAAAATATTATTTTAATATATTAAAAAAAACATTAAAAAAAATAGTATTCACCAAGTTACGTTAAATCATTGTACTTTGTTTTGACGCAGCTTCTAAAGGGGCGGAAAAGACGGGGCAGAGCATGAAAAAAGGTATATTACAAGTTAGTCCCTATGTTTCAAGAAAGAAATTGTTTAGTATTTTTAATTTGAAAAATTATATAAATATTCTTTACATATTTAAATTTATTAATATTGTAATATTGTAATATTAAATCATAAAAAAAGCCTTTGTCCCTTCTTTCCTTCTCTTTACCTTCACTTCTCCCTACTCAGCCACCATATCGATCATCACTTCTCTGCCGCCTCCTCCTCCTCGCCTTTTTTTCCTTTCTTCTCTTCCCTCTCCTTATCTCTTCTCCCCTTTTCCCTCTGTAAATTTGACAAGTCTTTTAAATATTTAACGATTTAGGATTAATTAATTAACTTTTAGAACTAAATAAACTATTTAACTCAATTTATAAAACCGTGAGGACAAAACTAAGCAAGCAAGAGGAAGGGCAGAAACAAAAACCAAAACAAAACAAAAACCAGTCTTTGGTCGGGCAGAGCTCACCCGCTACCTTCGCCTCTCCCACGCCTTCCTTTCTCGGCCTCCATCGAACCAGCCAAAAAAATAGAAGAGAAAAAAAAGTATGAGCAGATAATAAGAATCCAAAACCACATTTCGTTTCTTGTCGTTTGTTCTTCTTCATACAGCAAAAGCAATACCTTAAGGATTTTGGATCTCCTTGACCGGTACGCCCTCAAGTCTCAGTATTTTCTTGGTTAGGTTTTTGATGTGATAATGGAGACGACGAGAATGAAAAAGTACAACAGGCAACTGAGTCCAGAGAGAGCAAAAGTGTGGACAGAGAGGTCACCAAAGTATCAACAACAGAACCGTAAAGTTGCTGTTGTTTATTACCTCTGTAGAAATCGCCAGCTGGAGCACCCTCATTTCATTGAAGTCCCTCTTGCTTCACCTGATGGTCTCTACCTTAGAGGTATTTCTTGGTGATTTCTTTTTTAGGTTTTGGTTTCGAGAATGAATGTAATTTGATGTGTTGCTGCAGATGTGATTGAGAGGCTTGATGTTTTGAGAGGTAGAGGGATGGCTTCCTTGTATTCTTGGTCTTCTAAGAGGTCAAATTTACTTTCTTTCTTCTGTTTTTAGTTTCTTGGACTGTTTTGATTTCAAAATCCTGAAAGAATTGAAAAATCTTTGGTAAAGATTCTTTCTTTTTTGTTGAAAAAACTGGGGGTTACTTTTAGTTTATTCTGCTTGGGCTTATTTGTTCGTTTTTGTTTGTGTTATGTATCGCAGAAGCTATAAGAATGGATTTGTATGGCATGATCTCTGTGAGGATGATTTAATTCTTCCTGCTCATGGAAATGAATATGTTCTCAAAGGTTCTGAACTCTTTGAAGAATCTAATTCAGGTGGGCTATGGAAGAAATTCAGCTTGATTCATGGTTTACTTGTTGTTTTGTGACATGGATAGGTTTAAGGCCTGACAGCTTTTTAATCTCTACAGATCATTTCGCTCCTGTTGGAACCATAAAAATGCAAAATCTAAAACTATTGCCACAACCAGCTTCTTCTAGAAGTCAAGATGACTCCTCGTCGGCTTCAAGTTTGAATGGAAAGGAAACAAAGCATTCTCAGGAAGATGAAATCTCCCCTAGACTGCAACATCCTGGCTCCTCTGGCGTGTCTCCAGAGTCTACTGTTGGAAAGAATTCTACGTGGAATGGCTCTCTTAGCTTGACAGAATACAAGGTTTACAAGAGTGATGGATTCGCAAATGCTTCGACTCAGACCGAGGAAAATGGAAGCAGACCTAAATCCCGAGAAACTTGTACAAGGGGTGTCTCGACTGATGATGCTTCTCTGGAACAGGAATGCAAAGAGGATTGTCAAAATCGGCTTCCATGCGTGAAGGAAAATTCTGAGATATGTGAGAATTCAGTTTCCCCTCCCCCGTCTTCCTCTAGCCCATCATCATCGGGCGGGAAGACTGAAACTTTGGAGTCTCTTATTAGAGCTGATGTTAATAAAATCAACAGTTTTAGAATTATTGAAGAGGAAGACATTCGAATGCCAAACAATGCAAGACTCAAGGCCAGTAATATGTTGATGCAATTGATCTCCTGTGGGTCAATTTCAGTGAAAGATCACAGTTTTGGACTGGTTCCAACCTACAGGCCGAGATTTTCTCATTCAAAATTTCCCTCACCGTTGTACTCTACTTCAGTAACGTTAGGAGAGCTTGATTGCTTGTCAGAGAATCCAAGGGTGACGGGTCTCAGATTGGAAGAAAAGGAGTATTTCAGTGGGAGCCTGATCGAGATGAAAATGCTAGAGGGAGGAGACGGGCTTGCTTGTCTGAAGCGTTCTTCTTCGTACAATGCAGACAGGTTAACATTGCTTCAACCCTTGCTTCTCTTTTTTGTTAAATCCTTCGCATATCATTTAAATGTGCTAGCTTCTTTCACCTCCCTCAAGGATCTATGGATGCAAGCTGGTTGTTGTAGTACTAAAACCTAATAAGCTAATACATGGCGTTTCTACATATTTTGCAATAAGAGCATGCACAATCTAAGGGTTGGCTTGTTGAATGATGACTTGAATTGGGTTATTTAACTTAACAACTAGACTTGTTAACCAGTTTGCGGATAGTTGGCAATTTACCAGATAGGTGTTCTGAAGAATAGTTACACTTCAGGCTTTTTGCCACCACTGGAGACAGGCTAAATTGACAACTTTCGTGACTGGTTATTTGAATGTTTTATTAGGTTAATTCACTTGACTGGTTTAGGCTCTGAACCAGGTATTCTTGAGGCATCATCCAAGAATCAACCTTGAGTTTTCAGTTTGGCCATTTGGCTTGGTAAAGAGAATCCACAACGTCAACCAGTGGATTTCCTTACTATTGTTTCAGTTTAATGTGGTTTGGAGGGATCCCATAATGTTGGTAAGGACATAACATGATGGTGTTTACTTGTTGGAGCTAAAATATTTTCCCTTATGTGAGACTTGTAACCCCACCCTCTTTTAACCTTACTGCTTTCCCTGCACTTTAGTTGTTAATAATAAGGTCACATGCGATGTCCCATTGTATTTAAGTCATCCTAGAGTGCTGGTATTCAAAAGCTCAAAGCTTTTACTGAGCAAAGCACATAGAAAATTTTATAGGCTATAATTGGTCTGCACAACAAAAGGTCATGCCACAAATTGAGTCATTATGGTTGGGTTTTGGAATGAAGCACAGGACGGGAGGAACAAGAAAGCAGATAGTATGAGGCGAGACACCAGGAACAAGACTAATTTGTATTTGGTTTGGTAGACAAGATACAATTTTCTGTCCCAGTCTGTCTGATTGATACTATAGGAATAAAATAACATGAAAAAAGTTATATTTATTTTGAAATGTGATAGTATTGGAGTAAAATTTATAAAAATACATAAAAAATTCTTCTATGTTTTATTATGGGCAAAGGTATTATTCAAAGAGGAAGTAGTTCTACATTCTTTCCTTGTTATTTATCAATCCACCTTAATTACAAACATAAATTAAATTTCAGGATGTGTAAACAACCAGATTCAGTTGAAGACAATGGCGAGTCAACCTCTGGACACTCAAAATGCATCTCACAATCAATAAAAGCCTCCCTAAGCAAGCAGCCACACGGCATATCTTTGCGATCACCTGTTTCTGATAAACCTAGAAACTCCTCTGACGGGGCTGATGGCTCTCAAGTAATACATTATAGCTTATCAAATGGTGGCAGTCAAAGAATCGCAGAGCCTGTTCCAGGTAAGAAACAATCAAAGAAGCTCGATTCTTTCAGAGAGGAGGAGAGGGTGATCAAGATCGAAGAAAGTTAAGTGTTGACTCCAATCTGCTTTAAAAGTTGCTGCTAAATTTTATCCTTTTGTCGTCGCATTTTGACATTATTCTGATCTCCTCTCAACAGGCTTGCTTCAGGAGCTCGGGTTATAATCCACTCCAAAGCGCCATGTAACCCTGCTGTTTGCCGCTCGTAGGGCGAAATTTGGAGGCTGATCAATGCTAACAAACAGTCGGTTCCATTTGAAGAGGCTTGTTGATTGTATAAAACTACTAGTTTTCAAATTTGGTTTAAACCAATGATCAAAATTATTTGGCGGGTCCATGGAATGATTCTGTAAATAAAAAGAGTTCAAAAAAGTTTAGAGAGAAAAAGGGAAATGACCCATTTGCAAGGGTGCAAGTTCAGGCATTGTCCGCTGGGTGTCAGCTTTTTTTTTTTTGAAAAAAATTTGAATCGTACCTTTTCGTGTAAACTGTAGTTGCAAAACCATCCCTGTGCAGTAATGCTTTTGCTACAGTAAACTGTCACAGCAACTGCGACCATGTGCTATTTTTCATTAACCTTTTTTGGCCTGCGCTATCTTTTTGTCAACAGTAAACACCCGTATATATTGCTAGGGTCCCTCTTCCCTTCCGACAAATTAAAGCCATGCTACTGGAATGGCATTCATCGTCATGGGCTGACGAGAAAAGTTTATGATATTCACGTGCGAAGAGCTTTTTCCCCTGGAATGGTGATTGAGGTTTACCTTTCTCTTGCTCGGTTGCTTGAATCGATAGCAAAGGCATTTTTCAGTCTACAAACAACCAAAGCAACCCACTTGGATTGTCTTCTCTTTTTTTCCCCTCTCGTTGGAGACATCGACCGCGAAGGTAACTCCACGAGAGAGGAAGAGAAGAAAAGCCATTGTTTTATTACTGTGTTTGACATTTAAATTATGATACAGGTTCACTAAACAGTTTTAAATATGCGAGTCGAGATAAAATTCAGACTGTACAACATAAATAAAATCTTCTTGCTCTTGAATGTGTGAGCTACTCACTACTTTGTCCCATTCTTATGACATATACAGCGAATTTGAGGTGTCTCTGCTGTATACTCTAGGGTTATGTGCTCTGCACTATGCACTACAGGCTTGGCTGGAAGAAAAAACTAACGTGGCCTTGTCATTATTTATTAGCTTCTGTGCAGTTGACAATTTGTATCCACCAGGCAGAAAGCAGACAGTTCACCAACCATTGTGGCTTTCGTGTAGGCTGGTGGATAAAACAATACATTGCGAGAGGAGAGAGGTCAAGAGTTTCGAATTCCATGAGTCACTTGTATTTTTCATTTTCTTTTTATTAGATACTTTATCAACTTTGGTTAGTTGATTAACTAGGTGTAATTTCGAGTTGCTAATGATGCAAATTAGAAAATTCGTTAATTTGATCAACTGCTTTTGCCGAGAATAATTTATAGTTTCTTCTCAAAATAAGGTATATTTAAGACAAGCTTTTATTATATGTAATCAGGCAAGCTTAACATTGCCTTTTTATTTATAAAAAACAAAAATATAAAGTCATAATATGTAGGACTGATTGGATAATCAAAGGATTTACAGTAGATATTGACCGTCTTCTGTTGATGAAAATATTAATGAGATATGCTAAGTGTTTGTTTGGTTTTATGGTAACGACTGTTTTTTACTCGAAAATGCATATAAATAATAATTTTTTTATTTTTTAAAATTTATTTTTTTTGACAACAACACATCAAATTATAAGAAAAACATAAAAAAATAATTCTAAACAGAAAAAATCAAAACTGAAACCTGTTATCTACTGGCAATCAAACAGTCTCAAGATACAAATAAAGTTACAAAAGAAAACTTCTAGCTTGAAGCCTGTTAGGAGACATTCTGAATACATTCAGAGTTTCGTGTTAACTAAATCATTACCCGTATGGATGAAGTGTTCATCAACAACCTTAGCACTATCAGCTACCCAATGTAGAACTAAATACCAGATCTGTTCCCAATCGGGAGAAATGTTGTTGAAGATGAAGATGAAGTCGTTCCTAGCAATCCAGATTGACCATGCAACCGAGTAAGGGACAAGGTACCAGAGCTTCAAACAATCTCCACATTAAAAAATAAAATAAATAAATAAATAAGGAGCTTAAACGCGATGGCCAAAGTAGCCCAATGTATGTGTGTGGGCCTGTTAATTTTTTTCTTTTTTTAACCTTTAGTTTCTTAAAAAAATAATAAATGATGTTTCTTGCTATATGACAGATAATATATTATCCGCCGGGTTGTAGCCTAAATTCCAGCCATAAAAAGCAAATTCATTATTGAACAATTGCATTGAAATGAAGCTTATCATTCCAAGTAGCAGAAAACCAGTTCCAACCAGCGCCACAAACAAATGAAAAAAACTTGATACATTTGAAATTTCTCCATTGTTTTTTCAAGGACTCGCTCTGCAATGATATCCTGTGTGTGCTGTTAGCCTTTTCAATGTCCAATTGGGCCTTTAGATAGAATTTTAGCCATAGTTGCATTCTTAGTTATTATTTTGAGATAAATAAAATGAAGACAATTGAGACAAGAAGAATATATATTTACTTGTTTTTTTATTTTGAAAAAATATAAATCCATTCTGAAATTATACTTGTTTATGTCTCTGTCTCCTCCTTAATCAAACATAACCTCCTCCTTTTTCTCTCGGACGAGTCTGTTTAACTCGGAGGGTTTTCCTGTGCCGAATCCAAGGATTCGAGCATTCTCCTTATTTCTGGATCAATTTTACTTTCAACGTCGAGATTAACGATGTAGACATGTTTCTCTACCCCTTCAAGCATCTCGACCACTCCTTTTGGATCAACTTTACTTTCAATTGATATCGAGCCTTCTTCTTTGTCAATGGACTTGACGGTCACTTCTATCAAAAGATACATAAAATGAAAAAAAGAGTCACATCTCCTCTTCACAAGAGGGAAAAAAGAGGAGAAGAGTTGAACATTAATGTTGTTGCAAATGGTAGAAGAAGTAGGATGGATATGTTAGGAAACGAAACCTCTTGAGCTCCTCAATGTTTCTTCAATTTTAGACCAATCTGGAGAGCTAGATGCCACTGCTAGAGTCGCCTACCAGCAAAAATGAAGAGGAATGAATTTTGCGAACAAAAATTGAAAATGAACAATGGAAGTCGAGGGTAATTATAGA